>OHAS01001519.1_pt1 | contig 18345 bp, 15 predicted proteins | sample 1577131 | NCBI WGS metagenome assembly OHAS01 (sample SAMEA3541566, study PRJEB24748) | human gut metagenome | biome: human gut; feature: human-associated habitat; material: faeces | place: China | collected 2012 | reverse complement strand
TGTAGAAGCCTATCAAACGAATTGGATGTCGACGATAGGGGCAAATATCGATTCAATTGAAGCTGATGTAGCTAAAAAACTAGGTGTGGGATACACCGTAGCATTATCATCAGGAACAGCGGCTTTGCATTTGGCGATGAAACTAGCCAAGATTAAACCAGGGGAAAAGGTGTTTTGTACAGATATGACCTTTAGCGCTACAGCTAATCCAATAGTTTATGAAGGTGGAGTACCTATCTTTATTGATAGTGAGCCTGATACATGGAATATGAGTCCAGAAGCATTAAAAAAAGCTTTTGAACTATATCCAGATGTAAGAGTGGTTATGTTGGCTCATCTGTACGGAGTACCGGCAAAATTAACGGAAATCAAGGAAATCTGTAGGCAACACGAAGCAATCTTAATAGAAGATGCAGCCGAGTCTTTAGGGGCAACTTATCAAGGACAACAGACTGGGTCATTTGGAGAAATTGGAGTTATTTCTTTTAATGGTAATAAGATTATCACCGGATCTTCAGGTGGTATGTTACTGACAGATAAGAAAGAATTAGCTGATGAAGCAAGGAAATTATCGACACAAGCTAGAGAAGATGCACCTTGGTATCAGCATAAAGAGGTAGGATACAACTATCGCATGAGTAATGTAATTGCAGGAGTAGTTCGAGGACAATTTCCGTATTTAGAAGAACATATTGCCCAAAAGAAGAAAATCTATCAACGTTATCAAGCCGGATTGAGTGAATTGCCGGTTAAGATGAATCCTTTTGATAGTGATAAGAGTGAACCTAATTTTTGGTTATCATGTTTAGTGATCGATAAAGAGGCGATGTGTAAGCAAACTAGGACAGATACCGAAGCTAGTTATATTTCTGAGCAAGATAAATCTTGTCCGACAGAGATTTTAGAAGCACTGGCTGCCATTAACGCAGAGGGGCGTCCAATTTGGAAACCAATGCATCTTCAACCTATTTATGAGAAAAACGTATTTGTTAAAGTTGATGAAAATGGTGTAGATGAAGATATTTTTAATCGCGGGTTGTGTTTACCTAGTGATAATAAGATGACTCCAGAACAACAGGATAGAATTATTGATGTAATTAAATCATGTTTTGAGTGATGAGAAGTTTGAGTGGGATTTTGAGTGGAAGTTAAGGGGATGATGAAATATGATCCAGACTACAACCATTAAGCCAAAGAGTTTCTACGAAAGATATATAAAAAGACTACAAGCTATTGTACTTAGTTTGATTGCGATAATTATACTTTCACCAATTTTGCTAATCACATATTTATTAGTAAGAGTAAAGTTTGGAAAACCTGCCATTTTTATACAAAAAAGGGTAGGTAAAGATGGAAAAGTGTTTGATTTGTATAAATTTAGAACAATGACTAATCAAAGAGGTAAAGATGGAAAATTATTACCTGATGATCAACGTTTGACTAGCTTTGGTAAAAAATTACGTAGTACAAGTTTAGATGAATTACCAGAGTTGTTCAATATTTTAAAGGGTGATATGGCATTGATTGGACCACGTCCTTTATTAGTGAAGTATTTACCTTTATATAATGATGAACAAGCTAGAAGACATGAAGTAAGACCAGGCTTGACAGGTTATGCTCAAGTAAACGGACGAAATGCAATTACTTGGGAAGATCGTTTTAAATTAGATGTAGAGTATGTTGATAATGTTACTTTTCTCAATGACTGGAAGATAATTTTCAAAACTATTAAAACAGTTTTTAAGAGAGAAGGAATATCAGAAAAAGGTTCAGCGACAATGGACGAATTTAAAGGAAATGGGCATAGAGTATGAAAAAATTAGTTATCCTAGGTGCTGGTGGCCATGGAAAAGTCGTAGCTGATATTGCTGTGAAAAACGGCTACGAAGAAATTGTTTTTTTAGATGATAATAAAACATCATGTGCTGGTTTTAGTGTCGTTGGAAAAATAGAAGATGCAGCTAAAATAAAAGGAGATAAATTTGTAGCAATTGGGGATGCAAATCTTCGCCAAAAATTAATGGAAAAGATTAAGACAGTTACGTTGATCCATCCCCGAGCTATAATCAGCAGAAGGGTAACTATTGGTGAAGGGACAGTGGTAATGGCCGGAGCAGTAATCAATTCTGATACTAAAATTGGTAAGGGATGTATTATCAATACTTCGGCTTCGGTTGACCACGATTGTACATTAGATGATTTTGTTCATGTTTCTGTGGGAGCACATCTAGCAGGAAATGTGAGAGTTGCGACTAGAACTTGGTTAGGAATTTCTGCCAGTGTTATCAATAATATTGCTATCTGCAAAGATTGCATAATAGGTGCTGGAGTAGTAGTTGTTAAAGATATTAATAAGAGTGGAACTTATGTGGGAGTACCAGCTAGACTTTTAACAAGGTAAGAGGTGATTAGTAATGAAAAGAATTTTGATTATTACAAATAATGATGTAGGCTTATATAAATTCAGAAAAGAACTAATTACGGAACTTACTAAAGAAAATGAAGTCTATCTACTTCTGCCATATGGGAAAAATGTCGATAAATTAATAGCATTAGGTGCTAAATTCATTGATTGTCCTTATTTAGAAAGACGAGGAACGAATCCATTTAAAGATATTCGGTTAATGTTGTATTTTAGAAAAAATATTAGAAAATTAAAGCCAGATGTGATTTTGACATACACAATCAAGCCTAATATTTACGGCGGATATGCTGCTCGTTTATGTAAGATTCCATATATAGTCAATGTCACAGGCTTAGGAACAGCTTTAGAAAATGAAGGAATTTTACAAAAAATAACAAGTTTGATGTACAAGGTAGCTTTAAAAGATGCAAAAAAAATTTTCTTTCAAAATCAATCCAACCAAGATTTTATGATAAATAGGAAAATAATTGATAAAAGCAATAGCTGTGAAATTATTCCTGGATCTGGGGTGAATTTACAAGAATATCAAGTGAAACCTTATCCTAAGCAAGAACAAGTAAAGTTTGCATTTGTTTCGCGCATTATGAAACAAAAAGGGATAGATCAATATTTAGCAGCTTCTAAGTATATTAAAAAGAAATATCCAGAAACAGAATTTCATATTTATGGCTTTTGCGAAGAGGAGTATCAGGGGGTTTTAAATAAGTTACATGCTGAAAAGGTTATTAATTATCATGGAATGGTTCAAGATATGCAGTCTGTATATCAAAAAATCAGTTGTTTGATTCATCCAACTTATTATCCAGAAGGAATGTCGAACGTTTTGTTGGAGGCATGTGCGAGTGGTCGACCAATTATTACAACTGATCGACCTGGTTGTCGAGAAATTGTTGATGATGGGATAAATGGTTTTGTTATTGCAGAACAAAATAGCAAAGATTTAACCGATAAAATAGAACAATTTCTCCATTTAAATCTAGATCAAAGAGAAAAAATGGGGGTTGCCGCACGAAAAAAAGTAGAGCGGGAATTTGATCGACAAATTATAGTATCTAAGTATCTTGCTGAAATACAAAATATTAGATAGAAGGTGATGCGAATGAAGATTTGTATTTGTGTGGGAACTATTTTAGGTATAGGTGGAATTCAGAGAGTAATTTCACTTTTTGCAAATGAATTAGCTGCTAAAAAGCATGAGGTTACAATTTCTTCTTTCGATACGCCTGAAAAAATATCTAATTCAGTTTACAAATTAGATAAAAATATAAATTTTGTTGAATTTCCAAAGGACAAAATTGCGTCTAATATTCTTTATAGAATTATAAGGAAAATACTATTTAAAGTTGTAAAGAACGACAGATTTTTAGAGAGGATAGATTTTCCTAAATTTATGCGAAAAAGACTGGTAACTTTTTTTAATCAAGGTGAATATGATGTCGTAATAGGTGTTGCTTGGCTTCACAGTCTTTGGCTAGCAATGGTTGCTCCAGAAATAAAAGCTAGGACGATAGGTTGGCAACACAATTCATATGATGCTTATTTTTGTACACCTGGGCGGTATGCTTGGAAGAAAGATAACCTTTTTAGAAAGTATCTTCCAAACCTTGATGAATACGTTGTTTTGAATGAAATAACTAAAGAAAAGATAGATGCTAACTTTGGAATTGATTCAACTGTCATTTACAACCCTAAGAGTTATGTTTCTAAAGAAAAGTCAGATATGGAAAGTAAGGTTTTTCTAGCAGCTGGACGGATGGTTTATGCCAAAGGATTTGATACTCTGGTCGAAGCTTTTAGAATTTTTGCTCAAAAAAATTCAGATTGGAAATTGTTGCTAGTCGGTGATGGAGAAGAACTTCCAGCAATAAAAGACAAAATTAAAGAATATGGACTAGAGAAAAGAATTTACACTCCTGGAAAAACTAGTGATATAAAAAAATACTTCCTACAATCTTCGGTATTACTTTTACCGTCAAGATGGGAAGGAATGCCGATGATAGTGCTTGAATCACTTGAAATAGGCTGTCCAATTGTTGCATTTGATATTGATGCAATGAGACCCCTAGTTACTAATAGGATGGAAGGATTGATTGTTAAAGAAAAACAAGATGTCAATGCTTATGCGCAAGCAATGTTAAAAATAGCCGAAAGCGAAGATTTACGAAAGCAAATGCATCAGGCAGCTTTAAAAAAGACAAACTGTTTTTCCGTAGATAAGATAATGAATAAGTGGGAAAAATTATTTAAATGATAGTGTATGTTGAAATAATTATGAGAGAGTGAAAGTAATGAAGATTTGTATTTGGTTAGGAACTATTTCTGATATAGGTGGAGTACAAAGGCTATGTACACTTTTAGCGAATGAATTAGCTAAGGAAAATGAAGTTACCATCGCTTCCTTTGACACACCCAAAAGACTAGCTAATGCGGTTTATAAATTAGATAAAAGAGTAAAATTCGTTGAATTCCCAAAGAATAAAGTTGCTTCTAACATTTTTTATAGAATTATGCGAAGAATACTATTCAAACTTATAAGAAACGACAAATATTTAGAAAAAATAGATTTTCCTAAATTTATGCGAAAAAGATTAGTAGATTTTGCTAATCAAGGAGAATACGACGCTATCATAGGGGTTCATTGGTACCACAGTCTATGGTTAGCGATGATTGCTCCAGAAGTAAAGGCAAAGACAGTAGGCTGGCAACTCAGTTCATTCGATGCTTACTTCAACACACCTGGTAAATATGCTTGGAGAAAAAAAGTTCTATTTGAAAAGTATATCTCTAATCTTGATCATTATGTTGTTTTAAACGAAAGAACTAAAGAGAAAATTGATACTAACTTTGGAATTGATTCAAGTATTATCTACAATCCTCGAAGCTATACATCAAAAGAAAAATCGGATATGAAAAATAAAGTCTTTCTTGCAGCTGGACGAATGGTATATGTAAAAGCTTTTGATAATTTAGTAGAAGCATTTAAGATTTTTGCTCAAAAAAATTCAGACTGGAAATTATTATTGGTTGGTGACGGTGAAGATCTTCCGATGATAAGAGATAAGATTAAAAAGTATGGATTGGAGCAAAGAATTATTACACCTGGGAAAACAGATGATATAAAGAAGTACTTCTTACAATCTTCAGTATTACTTTTACCGTCAAGATGGGAAGGAATGCCAATGATAGGCCTTGAAGCATTAGAAATGGGCTGTCCAATTATTGCGTATGATATAGATGCGATGGGGCCAATCATTTCAGACGGTTCTAACGGAGTAATCGTTAAAGAAAATCAAGATGTAAATGCTTATGCGCAAGCGATGTTAAAAATAGCTGAAAATCAAACTTTGAGAGATCAAATGCATCAAGCAGCGCTTCAGAAAGCAACCCAATTTTCTGTAGACAAGATAATGAGTGAGTGGGAAAAGATACTTAAGTAAAAATTCCTGGATAGAAAGTAGGTGGCAACAATGAAAATTTTATTTGTTAACAATGGTCTAGCAGGCGGTGGTGTTGAGAAATTATTAAACGATATGTTGCCACTGATCAATGAAAGCGGAAATTACTGCGAATTACTAATTTTATTTGATGATGATGCTAAATATTTGGAATCATTGCGAAATAATGGAGTTAAGGTTCAGATTGTTCCTAAAAAGATCTATAAAAAAGGACATTTTCAACGAATACTATACATAATGAACTATATAAAGAATAATGATTTTGACATAGTTCATGCTAATGAATTTCCATTGATATATTATTGTTCCATCATAAAAATGATTTTAGGAAAAAAGATGCCCAAGTTGGTAATGACAGAACATAATACTGATAACAGGCGTCGTCATATTAAGTTAAGTCGACCATTAGAGAAACTAATCTATCGAAATTATGATAAGGTTACGTCGATTAGTGATAAGGTGCAAGAGGTTCTATTGGATTGGTTACAACCAAATGATAGAGACAGATACGTAGTTGTCTATAATGGAATAGTTGCAGAAAACTTTAGAAATTCTAAGCCATATGAAAGAAGTGATTTGGTTCCAGAGATTAGTGGGAAAGATAAGTTACTTTGTGTAATTGGATCGCTAACTGAACAAAAAAATTACTTTTTTATGCTAGAAGTTATGGAAAGCTTGCCTGATAACTATCATGTATTATGTCTGGGTGAAGGACCATTGAAACAAAAGATTATTAGTAAAATTCAGCAAAAAGGGCTGCAAAAAAGAGTGCATTTATTAGGATTTAGAAAAGATGCTGCTAGAATTTTAAAAACAGTTGATGTTTTAGTTATACCATCACTTTGGGAAGGTTTTGGCTTAATTGCAGTAGAAGCGCTGGCTAGTCAAACTCCAGTTGTGGTATCAAACGTACCTGGATTAGCTGAAGTGGTTGGCGATGCAGGAATTAAGTGTTCTGTAAATAATGTCGATGAGTTCACACGAGCAATAAAAAAAGTAACTAATGATAATGAATATGCGCGTCAACTAGCTAAATTAGGTGAAAAACAGGTTAATAAATATGACGTAAGAAAAATGACTAAAGATTATTTGAAACTATATAAGCAATTGTTAGAGTGAGGGGGTGTAAGAATTGAAATTTTGTGGAGTGGTAGTTTGGTATAATCCTGCTACTGATGTTTTGGATAATATCAATTCTTATATTACTGAAATTGAGAAATTATATATCATTGATAACTCAAAATATAGTCATATCAACTTATTAGCTGATTACAAATATCAGAATAAATGTAAGTACATTCCTTTACATAAAAATCTAGGTTTGGCATATACTTTAAATGTAGGTTGCAAAAAAGCAATTAAAGATAGATTTGACTATATTCTAACAATGGATCAGGATTCAATGTTTGAACCAACAGCTGTTAGTAAATTAAAGGTAGCGGCTCAAAAAGATGAACGATATGGCATCATTTGTCCAAATGTTAAATCCATTTATCATGATGAGAAAACTAATTTAGACAAAGTAGCATATTTAAAATGGAAAAAGGAAGAATTTAAAGAAATTTCCTGGACAATGACTTCTGGAAGTTTAACCTCACTTAAAGCTTATACTGATGTTGGTGGCTTTGATGATGATTTATTTATAGCCCATATTGATATAGATTTTTGCATCAGACTGAAACAGAATAACTGGAAAATTTTAATGGTAGGGCCAGCTGTTATTAAGCAGCGTTTTGGAAATTCTAAACCGGTGCGAATTTTATGGAAAAAAGTTCACCCATCATTTGCTAACCCTGTGCGAACATATTATTTATTCAGAAATCAGAAATATCTAGAAATGAAATATGGAAAAGAGATTCATAAATTTATAGGAGTAGATTTATGGAAATTCTTTGTAAAAATTACTTTGTTTGAGAAACAAAAACTAAAGAAATACTTGATGATGCTTCAAGGATATAGGGATGCTAAAGCAAACAGAATGGGAAAGTATAAAGGTTAATGAGTGATAACTATGGAAAAATTGTTAACAATATTAACTCCTACATATAATCGAGGAAAGTATTTGGGAGATATTTTTAAGGTACTTCAACAACAAACGAATCAAAATTTTGAGTGGATGATTGTTGATGATGGTAGTACGGATAATACGAAAGAAATCGTAGAGTCGTTTATTGAAAGTAACAAATTAAGAATTAGATATTTCTATAAGGAAAATGGTGGGAAGCATACTGCTGTAAATTATGGATTAAAGTATATTTCTACAAAATTAACAGTTATTTTGGATAGTGATGATACTTTTACAAATGATGCGGTTGAAGTAATCGAGAAAACTTACAACGAAAATAAAAATGAAAAAAAATTTGTGGCTTTACTTTTTTAAGACAGAGAAAAAATGGTGAACTATTTGGAAAAGCCTTTCCTAGAGAAGGTAGATATAATTTCTCAGAATGGAGACTAAGCAAAATTTCTACTGGTGAAAGATGCGATGTATTTTATAGTGAAATTATGAAACAATATCCATTCAGTGAGTATGAAGGTGAAAAATATATTGGTGAAAGTACAATGATGATTAAGATGTCATATAAATACGATATGATTGGTAAAAATATTGTGATTGGCATTTCAGATTACTTAGAAGGTGGTTTGACTGACAGTAATAGAATGTTAAGATTACACTCTTTATTGGGAAGTATAGAGTACTGTAATTTATGCATGATGCCAGGAATATATTGGAGAAGAAGATTAAAATCAGCTCTTTTATATGATACATATGGATTTTTGAAAAATATAGGACCTAGAAAACTCATTAATGATAGTAATGCACCATTGTTGACGACGGTATTTTATCCAATATCTATAATTATAGGAAAGTATTGGAAAAATAAATATAAGTTATAGGAAGTGATGATATGGTTTATTATTTGGGAATCGCAACTTTAATATTTATGGGCTACTTCACTTCCAAAAATAGTGATAAATATTTAAATGCTATGCTATGTATATTATTTGTGTTTATTGCCCTACATAATCCCTACATAACAGGAACAGATGGTGGATCATATCGAGCATACTTTAAGGGAAATATTCCAACCTTATTTCATTTTTCTGAGTACAATCATACATATGAAATTGGCTATGCTTTACTTAACTCTCTAGCTAAAACCATTCATAACGACTACTTTATTTTTCAGTTGATATATAGTTTTATTGCTATCTTTTTATTAGGATTGGTTCTAAAGAAAACTAAATTGGCTGATCAGGAAAAATTACTATTACTGTTCGTTTATTTTTGTTATCGATTTTTCCAAAATAGTATGGAATTTTTACGACAAAATATTGCCATTTTACTTATATGGCTAGCTGTTCTTTCAATAAGTGATTACTATCAAGAAAAAGGAAAGAATAAGGTTAAATATGTACTAACAATTGTCGCTTGGACTTTCCATCGAAGTGCTATCTTCAATTTGATATTGTTACCACTAATTGAGAGGTTAAAAGGAATTGATGCTAAAAAATTAGTAGTAATAACTTCATTAGTTTCTTTTGGATTTTTATTTCTGGGAAATGGTGTAATTTCAAAGATTGTTCAGTTTGCAATAATAATTGGTGGTGAAAGATATGCTTCATACTTGATTAGTCCGGGAGAAGTGGTATTACCAATTAATTTGGTTAATTATGGGATTCGCTATGTATTTTATATTATGTATTTTTTGAGTATTGATAACTATGAATATAGCAAGAAGAAAACTACTTTGGTAGTTGCAAGTCTAGCAATTATTTGTGGCTCTATTAATCAAAATATATTCACTAGATTATTAGAATATTACATGATAGGAATTTATATAGCAATTGTTAAGAGTAAATATTTGATGACAGCTGGAAGATCTAGGAATTTGTACTTGTTAATCTTGTATGTAGTTTTTATGATCATTCTAGCAAGAAACTTGCTGACTGTATCGAGTGGTACGTATATGAATTATCAACTATATCCATTTAAATAAAAATAATAGAAATAGGAGTAGAAGAAGTATGAAAATAATAGCCTTTTATTTACCTCAATATCATGAAATAAAAGAAAATAATGAGTGGTGGGGTGAAGGCTTCACTGAATGGAGAAATGTAAAAAATTCTAAGCCATATTTTAAGGGACATAATATGCCACGACGTCCACTAAACGATAATTATTATAATCTAACAGAGGTAAAAACAATGCTATGGCAAAAGAATTTAGCTAAGAAATATGGTATTTACGGCTTTGTTTACTATCATTATTGGTTTGAAGGAGAAATGTTATTAGAAAAGCCAGCTGAGATAATGTTAAAGCATCCAGAAGTAGATATGCCATTCTGTTTTTCTTGGGCAAATCACACTTGGTCGCGAGTTTGGGCAGATAAGACAAATGATATATTAAAACTTCAAAAGTATGGTGATGAAAAAGATTGGAAACGACATTTTGACTATTTATTACCTTTCTTTAAAGATAAACGCTATATAAAAGAAGATGGTCGACCAGTAATGATACTTTACAATCCTTTAGGTGTAAAGGAATTTCCTGAGATGATGAAAAAATGGCAAGAATGGGCTAAGAAAGCTGGATTACCAGGAATTTTCTTTTTACATCAACAAAATGAGTATGATCATCATAAGGAACATGGTGGCAATTTATTTGAGAGTGGAATTGAATTTCAAATGAATCGAGCTGTATTAGAATACATACGTAAAAGCCTAACTTTTAAATTTGAAGCTCTAGGTAGTAGAATAGCTGATAAAATTCCTGCTCTTATTTGTAAAAGTACTATAAAACATTATAGTTATGATGATATTTGGAAAATTATTTTGAAACAGAAACCTAAAGGTAAAGATTGGTATCCAGGAGCTTTTGTAGATTGGGATAATACACCACGTCGTAAAAACAGAGGTTCATTTTGCGATGGAACGAGTCCAGAAAAGTTTGAATATTATTTAACACAACAGATAAAACGAGCAAGAGATGTTTATTATAAGGATTATTTATTCATGTTTGCTTGGAATGAATGGGGAGAGTCTGGTTATTTAGAACCAGATACGAAAAATGGTTATAAGATGTTAGAGGCAGTAAGGAATGCTTTGATAGCGAATGATGAGTTTCCAAATTTTGATGATTAAATAGTAGTATTCAAAAAATGAATAATGAGATTTTGAGAAATATACTGCTAACTTGTGATAATAATAGTGCTTAATAAATGAGGAGGTTTGTAATATATGAAGATAATAGCATTTTATTTACCTCAATATCACGAAATAAAAGAAAATAATGAGTGGTGGGGTGAAGGATTTACAGAATGGACAAATTTAAAGAATTCCCAACCTTGTTTTAAGGGACATAATATGCCACGACGCCCATTAAATGATAATTATTATAATTTAACAGATGTAAAAACAATGTTATGGCAAAAAGACTTAGCTAAGAAATATGGTATTTATGGCTTTGCGTACTATCATTACTGGTCTGAAGGAGAAATGTTATTGGAAAGGCCAGCTGAGATAATGTTAAAGCATCCAGAAGTAGATATGCCGTTTTGTTTTTCTTGGGCCAATCATCCTTGGATAAGAGTTAGAGCAGATAAGACAATTGAAATATTAAGACCTCAAAAATATGGTGATGAAAAAGATTGGAAACGCCATTTTGATTACCTATTACCTTTCTTTAAAGATAAGCGCTATATTAAAGAAGATGGTCGACCAGTAATGATACTTTACAATCCTTTAGGCATAAAGGAATTTCCTGAAATGATGAAAAAGTGGCAAGAATGGGCTAAAAATGCTGGATTGCCAGGAATTTTTTTCTTGCATCAACAGACTGAGTTTGATCACAGTAGAGAGCCTGGTGGTGATTTGTTTGAAGGAGGAATTGGGTATCAACCGAATCGAGCCGTAGTAGAATACATACGTAAAAGCCTAACTTTTAAATTAGAAGCTTTGGGTAGCAAAATAGCTGATAGAATCCCAGCATTTATTTGTAAACAAACTATTAAACATTATAGTTATGATGATATTTGGAAAATTATTTTAAAACAACAGCCGAAAGGCAAAAATTGGTATCCGGGAGCTTTTGTAGATTGGGATAATACTCCGCGTCGTAAGCATCAAGGTTCATTTTGCGATGGAACAAGTCCGGAAAAATTTGAATATTATTTAACTAAACAGATAAAACGAGCAAGAGATGTTTATCATAAGGATTATTTATTCATGTTTGCCTGGAATGAATGGGGAGAATCTGGTTATTTAGAGCCGGATACGAAAAATAGTTATAAGATGTTAGAGGGAGTAAGGAATGCTTTGATAGCTAATGATGAATTCCTAGATTTTAATAAGTAAAAAGTAGAAAGGAGCTATGATTTTATGAAGAAAATAAAAGTTAATATAGTAGTTCCTAGTTTAGTGCAAGGTGGAGGCCCAAGGGTAATCTTTTCTTATGCTAATTATTTAGTTGAACAAGGGCATGATGTAGTTGTTTATGTCCCTATCTTATATGTATGGCCAAAAATGAGAAATGGCAAGATTAATTGGAAAACTAGTGTAGGAAATTTTTTAAGAGGTAATAAATTAAAGTGGTTTGATAATAAATTTAAGATTAAACTAATATTTAAAATTTCAGATTTTTATATCAGAGATTCGGATATTATTATGGCAACTGCTTGGCAAACGGCACAGTCAGTATATGATTTGGCTGATAGTAAGGGTAAGAAAGTATACTTTATTCAAGGTTATGAAGTAAATGATGAAGGTACTAATAAAATTGAAGTTGAAGACTCTTATAAATTAGGTATGAATATGTTCACAATTGCTAATTGGTTGGAAGAATTAGTCAGTTCAGTTAGTGAACAAAAAGTAAAAGTAATCCATAATTGGACTAGAGATGAGGAGTTCATTCGTGAAGAAAAACAAATTAATAATCCTAGATCGATAATTATGTTAGGTAATACTGCCCTACATAAGGGCTGGAGTTTAGGATTAGAGATTTTGAAAAAAGCTCAAGAAAAATATAACTGTCGTATTATTTTATAGGGCGTTAGACAAATTCCTGATTTACCTAAATCATTTGAGTTCTATCAACAGCCTAAGAGAGAATTGCTGATGAAATTGTACAATGAAGCAGATATCTGTTTGTTTCCAAGCATTAGAGAAGGCTGGGGATTGATAGTCACGGAAGCAATGGCTCATAAATGTGCAGTTGTTGGTAATAATACTGGAGTAGTGTTGGAACTTTGTAAAGATGAGGAAACAGCTTTAATTTCCAAAAGTAAATCTGTAGAAGATTTGGAAAACAAATTATTTAGAGTAATTGAAGACGAGAGATTAATGAAAAAGTTGCAAGATAATGGGTATGAGTTAGCTAAAAAGTATTCTTTTAGTAATCAAAGTAAGATATTTGAGGAGTATCTATTATCATTAGTTGAATAAAGTATAAATGAGGAATAGATATGAAAAGTTCAAGAGTTGAAAATTCAATTAGAAATACAATTTATGCACTCGGTACTCAGATAATTTCTATGTTAATGTCTTTTATTGTTCGTACCGTTTTTATCTATACTCTAGGGAAAAACTACTTAGGTTTTAATGGTTTATTCAGTAATATTTTTTCTATATTATCGTTAACTGAATTAGGCATGGGAACAGCTATTATATATTCCATGTATAAACCAGTGGCTCAAGAAGATCATAGAAAAATAGCAGCGTTACTAAATTTATATAGAACTTTTTACAGAATAGTTGGAGTTATAGTTGCTATTCTGGGATTAAGCTTACTTCCATTTCTAGACTATTTAGTTTCAGGAATACAAGATATTCCAGAATTGGAAATTATTTACTTGTTATACTTATCTAGTTCAGTCATAAGTTACTTTTTTGCATACAAAAAGAGTATATTAATTGTGTATCAACAAGATTATATTTCATCTAGGATTAATTTATTAATCAATTTTATACAAGGAATTATTCAAATTGCAATATTAATACTCTGGCATAATTATATTTTGTATTTATTAGTTTTGACAATATCAACATTCTTTAATAATTGGCTAAATTCCCTATACGCTGATTATAAGTATCAATACTTAAAAGAATACCGTTCAGAAAGAGTAGATGAAGAAACTAAACAGAAAATATATACAGATGTTAAAGCGATATTTGTTAGTAGAATTAGTTCAGCGATAGTGACTTCAACAGATAATTTACTAATTTCTGCATTCGTTAGTACAATTATATTAGGACTATATTCTAATTATATAATGTTAATTAACGTTGTTAACACGATAATAAATAGAATACTGGATTCTTTGGTGGGTAGTGTAGGTAATTTAATCGCAGTTGAATCAATTGAAAGAGTCTACTTAATTTTCAAAAGAGTCTTGTTTATCAATTATTGGTTAGTTGCTTTTAGTTCAATGTCGTTCTTTATTTTAGCCAATCCTTTCATCACTTTATGGATAGGAAAATCATATCTTTTAAGTAGTGGAATTATTTTCATGATAGCATTAAATCTTTTTATGCGATTGATTAGGAATACATTTATTATGTTTAACAATGCCTTTGGACATTTTGTAGAATTAAAAAAGAAAAATATTATTGAGCCAATTATTAATATAGTAGCATCTTTATTATTTATCTTAGTATTTAAAATGGGAATAATCGGTGTTTTACTAGGTACGTTTGTTAGTAACATTACAACTAATTTTTGGTTTGAACCATATTTGATATTTAAGAAATGCCAAGTTAGTTTAAAGGAATATTTTAAAATAGCTGCTAATTATTTGTTAACAAGTATTGTAGCTGGGGGGGGGCTAACGTACATACTTTGTGATATTTGTTTAACAGGAAACAGTTGGGTATTATTTCTTATTCGAATAGTAATCTGTTGTATAGCTATTAATTTGATAATAATTCTATTTTATCGAAAAACAGATGAATATCAGTATTTTATGATGTTAGTTAAGAAAGTTTTGAAATTAAGTAGGTGAAGGCGATGAAAAAAATAGATTTAACAGGGAAAAGAATTCTGATAACTGGCGGGGCTGGTTTTATTGGTACTAATTTGATCTTGTCTCTGCTACAGACAGTTAAGAGTGTAAATATTTTAACAGTCGATAACATAAATGATTATTATGATGTTTCCTTAAAAGAATGGCGCCTTCAACAAATAGAGTCAGAGGCTAATCAACATGAAGAAAGTAAATTTGAATTTATTAAGGGAGATATTTCTGATGCTGGATTAGTAAATCAAATCTTTGCTGATTTTAAGCCTGATATTGTGGTTAATTTAGCAGCTCAAGCTGGAGTTAGAAATTCAATTACTAATCCAGATGCCTACATTAAGAGTAATATTATTGGGTTTTACAATATTTTAGAAGCATGTCGCCACTCTTATGACAATGAAAATGGTGTAGAGCATTTAGTATTCGCCTCATCTTCGTCAATTTATGGTAATGGTAAAGAAATACCATATAAGACTGACAGTAATACTGATAAGCCAATTTCTTTGTATGCTGCTACTAAAAAATCTGATGAAATGTTAGCTCATGTATATAGTCATCTTTTTGGAATTCCAATAACAGGATTAAGGTTCTTTACAGTTTATGGACCAGGTGGAAGACCAGATATGGCATATTTTAAATTTACCAAGAAATTGATAAACGACGAAAAAATTCAGATTTTTAATTATGGGAATTGTCGTCGCGATTTCACTTATATTGACGATGTGGTTGAAGGTGTTAAGCGTGTAATGTCTGGAGTTCCAGAAAAGTCAAAACAAGATTTAGAACAAGCTTATCGAATTTACAATATTGGAAATCATCACCCTGAAAATTTGATGAAGTTTGTAAAAATTTTACAGGACGAATTAGTAAGGGCAAATGTTTTACCAAAAGATTATGATTTTGAAGGTCATATGGAATTAGTCCCAATGCAACCAGGAGATGTAGCTGTTACATACGCCGATATTAGTGAATTAGAGAAAGATTTTAACTTTAAACCAGATACTAAATTAAGAGTAGGTTTGAGAAAATTTGCTGAATGGTATCGAGATTTTTATGAGTTAGGAAAGTGATAGTTATGGAAAATAGATTAAATATAGCAGTAGCTGGAGTGGGCTATGTGGGAATGTCATTAGCTGTGTTACTTGCTCAGCATAATCATGTATCAGCAGTTGACACAGTTCCTGAGAAAGTAGAGTTAATTAATAAACGACAATCCCCAATTCAGGATGAATATATTGAAAAATACCTTGCAGAAAAAGAACTAGATTTACAGGCAACTACTGATGGAAAGGAAGCTTATCGTCAGGCGGATATGGTAATTATAGCGACTCCTACCAATTATGATGTGGTTAAAAATTATTTTGACACAAGTTCTGTAGAAAGTGTAATTGAAATGGTGTTGAGTGTTAACACCCACGCAACGATTATTATAAAATCAACGATTCCTGTAGGTTATACAGAGTCAGTTCGGGAAAAATATCAAACAGATAGGATTATTTTTAGCCCTGAATTTTTGCGTGAATCCAAGGCTTTATATGATAATTTATATCCAAGTCGAATTATTGTAGCGACTGATAAGAGTGATGAGAAGCAACTCAAAGCCTCGCAACAATTTGCAGAATTATTGCAAGAAGGTGCAATGAAAGAAGATATTCCGGTATTATTCTCCGGATTTTCAGAAGCTGAAGCAATAAAATTATTTGCTAATACTTACCTTGCTTTGAGAATTTCATTCTTTAATGAATTAGATACTTATGCTGAATCTAGAAATTTGAATACCCAAGACATTATTAAAGGTGTATCATTAGATGAAAGAATTGGAGATCATTATAATAATCCGTCTTTCGGTTATGGTGGATATTGTTTGCCTAAAGACACTAAGCAGTTATTGGCCAACTACCAAGATATCCCAGAAGACTTAATTGAGGCAATTGTGAAATCTAATAGTACAAGAAAGAGTTTTATTGCTGATCAGATTTTGAAAAAGGCTGGTTATTATGATTATTCTCAAGATATGATTTATAATCCAAACGAGCAAAAGCAACCAGTTATTGGTGTTTATCGTTTAACTATGAAATCTAATTCTGATAATTTCCGTGAATCTTCAATTCAAGGAGTAATGAAGCGTGTAAGAGCCAAAGGGGCACAGATTATAATTTATGAGCCAACTTTGGATGGTAATACAACATTCTTTGGTAGTCAGATTATTAACGACTTAGAGAAATTTAAGCAAATGAGCGATGTCATAATTGCTAATCGATATGAAAAGTGCTTAGATGATGTAGAAGAAAAGGTATATACACGCGATATTTTTAAACGTGATTAGAGTGATTTGATATGAATAAACAAATAAAAATACTATTTTGCCTCCATCACCCCAATATAAATAATGGTGCAATACGTTCAATAGTCGATGTTATTGAAAATTTAGTAAAAAAATATGATATAACAGTATATGTTGTATATCCTACTCGTAGGAGTACAGCTATAGATTATTTAGAAAAGTTAGGTGTAAAAACTATACAATTGCCTTTTTATAGGCTGAATTATAATAAAAGTAGCAAAAGAAAAGGGTATAAGTATATAATAAAAAAATTTTTATCTCCATTCTTATTTTTAAGGCTAAGACAAATAGTAAAAAAAGAAAAAATTAATATTGTCTATAGTAATACAATTGTGATAGATTATGGCTTTATTGTAAGTGAAATGACTAAACTTCCACATATATGGCACATAAGAGAATTTGGAAAAGAAGATCATGGTATTTTGTTAAGAGGCGGAGAAAAAGCTTTATATCAAAAATTGAATAGATCTAAAGGAATAGTCTATATATCAAAGTCAATAAAGAAAAAATACTCTCCACATATAAGAAAAGATGTCCTTCAAAAAGTAATTTATAATGATATTTCAAAAGTATTTATAAATAAAAAGAACGAATTTAATATTAATCCTAATAATACGCTAAAGGCAACTATAATTGGAGTAATCAAAGAAGGTAAGGGACAATTAGTAGCAGTAAAAGCAGTAGAAAAAGCAAATAAATTAGGTGCCAAAATTGAGTTACACATATGCGGAGAAAAATCAGGAGATTATTATAAAGAAATAACTAATTATGTGAAGGATCATAAGTTATCTGATCAAGTGTATTTTGATGGTTTTAAAACAAAAATGAATGAATATCGCTCTGATATGGATATTGGAATTGTAGCATCTAGAAGTGAGGCTTTTGGAAGAGTAACAGTTGAAGGAATGCTCAGTAATTTAGCAATGATAGGTGCTGATAGTGCTGCTACAAGTGAGCTAATAACAGATAATGTAACAGGTTTATTGTATAAAAATGGAGATATTGATGAATTAGCTGAGAAATTAGTGTACTTGTACAAAGACAGAAAGAAGCTGAAAGAGTTAGCTATCAATGGATTTGATTTTGCAAAGAAATTTACAGAAGGAA
>OHAS01001514.1_pt1 | contig 18391 bp, 21 predicted proteins | sample 1577131 | NCBI WGS metagenome assembly OHAS01 (sample SAMEA3541566, study PRJEB24748) | human gut metagenome | biome: human gut; feature: human-associated habitat; material: faeces | place: China | collected 2012 | reverse complement strand
CCGATATCGTCGATATCAACATGGGCTGCCCAGTTAACAAAATCGTGAAGAACGAAGCTGGCGCTATGTGGCTCAAGGACCCAGATAAGATTTACTCGATCATCAATAAGGTTCAATCTGTCCTTGATATCCCCCTCACTGTCAAAATGCGTACCGGCTGGGCTGACCCGTCTCTGGCAGTAGAAAATGCCCTCGCTGCTGAAGCTGCAGGTGTTTCTGCCCTCGCCATGCATGGTCGTACCCGTGAACAAATGTATACAGGCCACGCAGACCTTGAGACCCTTCACAAGGTTGCTCAAGCTCTGACCAAGATTCCATTTATCGCCAACGGTGACATCCGTACAGTCCAAGAAGCCAAACAACGCATTGAAGAAGTCGGTGCTGATGCAGTCATGATTGGCCGCGCTGCCATGGGAAATCCTTACCTCTTCAACCAAATCAACCATTACTTTGAAACAGGAGAAATCCTACCTGATTTGACCTTTGAAGACAAAATGAAAATCGCCTACGAACATTTGAAACGCTTGATTAACCTCAAAGGGGAAAACGTCGCAGTTCGTGAATTCCGTGGACTCGCTCCTCACTACCTCCGTGGAACATCTGGTGCAGCCAAACTCCGTGGAGCTATTTCACAAGCTAGCACCCTAGCAGAGATTGAGGCACTCTTGCAATTAGACAAAGTTTAAACACAGAAAACCCGTAAACTTCATTCAGTTACGGGTTTTTAAAATGTCTATAAACTTGAGATTCTAAATTCTACTATTGAGCTAAAACAACACTGGAAACCTTGCCATCCGCTCCTGTTGTAATTTGGATGATTCTTCCCCCACTAATTTTGGCATTATACTTACCATCATCAAGAGTATAAGAATAGCCTTTGATAGAGTAATTTTCTTTCTTTCCATCAGAAGATTCTACTGTAAATTGACCACCTGATGAAACTGTGATAGTTTCGCCATTAGCTCCCTTCCAGTTGCCCGCTGCAGCTGAGAAATCACCATCTACCATGGTTAAAACACCCTTGTAGCGTTTATTTTGCTCTGCTTGCTTGTCTTGAAGTTTGCGGTCAGTTGTAGGATCATAACTTGATTGGTTAGACTGGGCTTGAGGTGCCTGAGCAGAAGTTTGTTGACTAGCTACCTGTTGATTAGCCACTTCTTGACCTTGTCTTTGCTCTGGTGCAGGTGCCGCTTGTGATGGCGTTGCACTTGCTGAAGACTGGTCGGTAGATGCCTTGGTCTTTTCAGATGAAGCTGAACTTGAGGACTTCTGAGTCTTGCTTTCTTTGCTAGCAGAAGCTGCTTTAGAGCTTGATGATTGGCTTGTCTTAGCAGAACTGCTTGCTTGAGTTGTTTCCTTTTTATTTCCACAAGCCCCTAATAGTAGGGTAGAAGCTAATACAGTTGCTGTCATCAATTTGATATAGGTTTTCTTTTTCATTTTTCTACTCCTTTGTAATATTTTAGAAATATAAAAAAATCTTTTTGTAATATAATTGTAACATTGGGGTTTAAATATGTCAACAATTTATCTAAACTATTTTAAAAATCTTAAATACTTTAGATACATTTACTCCTCCTACTCTTTTATTCGTAATAAAACAGAAAAACAGAAGATTTTCCTGTTAAAAATTTGAATTTGTTTTTGTGTAATCGATTGCATCTTTAAATGCAAAGGAATATAATAACATTGAAATAGAATATAGGAGGTGTAGGTTTATGTTAAGCAAATATTACAAGTATCTTCCTTGGTTGATTGTGACAGCTATTGTCTCTTATCAATCAGCAACTTACTATGCACGAACTTCATTTGATGTCTTCTATCTAACTACAATCTTTATGATTTTCTATATCGCTTTGTTATTCCTCCATGAGAAATATCTCAAGTATCGATACAAAGACTTTTTTACTCACCTGTTGAGTAATTCTAAGAAAGATAGCCACCCATAAAAGCAGTCACAACAGCAAAGTAAACTAATAAAGGCAAACAAAGAGGTCGGGAACTTTGTCCCGGCCTCGCTTTTTATGCAATATCAAATTTTAACTGGCCTGCTTTGACACCAATCTTGAGGGTTCTGCCTGCCACCAGTTCTCCCTTAAGAAGAAGTTCTGCCAACTTGTCTTCCACTTCTGTTTGCAGGGTTCTGCGAAGTGGACGAGCTCCCATCTCTGGGTCATATCCTTGATTGGCCAATAATTTCAGTGCGGAAGCTTGTAATTTCAAATCAATGCCTTTTTCAGCCAAACTTGCCACTAAAGGTTTAACCATAATCTTCACTACTTCCTGCATATTGTCGCTAGATAGGCTATGGAAGACAACCTTTTCATCAATACGGTTGATAAACTCTGGTCTATAAGCCTTTTTCAGCTCTTCAAACATGCGTTTTTCCATATTCTCCTGGTCAAAACGAATATCCTTAGCTCCAAAGCCGACGGTCTTATCATCCCGAAGGGCTGTCGCACCAAGGTTTGATGTCATGATGATAATGGTATTTGAAAAGTCGACCTTGCGTCCCTTACTATCAGTCAATACACCGTCATCCAAAACCTGCAAGAGGACATTAAAGATATCTGGGTGAGCCTTCTCTACCTCGTCAAAAAGGAGAACAGAATAGGGCTTGTTGCGAACCTTCTCGGTCAACTCCCCACCTTCTTCGTAGCCCACATAGCCCGGAGGAGCTCCGTTTAGACGGCTAGCTGCGAATTTCTCCATATACTCACTCATATCAAAGCGGATCAAAGCGGATTCATCATCAAAGAGAACTTCTGCCAGAGCCTTGGCCAATTCGGTCTTCCCGACACCCGTCGGTCCTAAGAACATAAAGGAACCAATCGGACGCTTGTGACTGCGAATCCCTGACTGATTGCGGCGAATCGCACGGCTAATGCTTGAAACTGCTTGATCTTGACCGATGACACGTTTATGCAATTCAGCTTCCAAGTTAAGGTATTTCTTAGCGTCAGTCTGAGTCAATTTTTGAACTGGAATACCTGACAATCGACTCAAGGTAGTCAAAATATCAGACTCTGTTACCAAGTCTTTATAGACAGGCACTTCCTCTTCTTTTGCGATTAACTGAGTTGCCTGTTTCCACTTGCCATCCATCAAGGCCTTGTCAGCTGGACTCAAGCCAGAATCATCTGCTTTTACATGCTTTGCCTTATTTTGTACTGTTGCCGCTGCTTCGTCCAAGAGATCGATAGCAGAGTCTGGCAAGTGACGACTGGTCAAGTAACGATGAGCCATCTTGACGGCTGTTTCAACCGCTTCATCTGTGATTTGCACACGGTGATGTTTCTCATAAGTCGCCTTCAAGCCTTGCAAAATGGTCATGCTGTCTGCCACACTTGGCTCTTCAATCGTCACTTTGGCGAAACGACGAGAAAGGGCTGCATCTTTTTCGATGTGTTTTTGGTATTCTTCCTGAGTGGTTGCACCAACCGTTCTCAAAGTTCCACGCGCCAAGGCTGGCTTCAAGATATTGGCCGCATCCAGAGTCGAATCAATTCCACTCCCAGAACCCATGATAGTGTGGAGTTCATCGATAAAGAGGATGACTTGGCCATCTTCTTCAATATCCTTGATGATATTATTCATGCGTTCTTCAAAGTCACCACGGAAACGTGTCCCTGCGACGACATTCATCAAATCAAGCTCTAACACGCGCATCTTAGCCATTTCCGTAGGCACATCACCACTAGCAATACGCTGAGCTAGCCCAAGCGCCAAGGCTGTTTTCCCGACACCAGCATCTCCAACCAAGACAGGATTATTCTTGGTTTTACGGCTCAAGATTTGAATCATACGCGAGATTTCCTTGTCCCGACCGATGACTGGTTCTAACTTGCCTGACCGCGCTTGCTCTGTCAAATCATGCGTATAATCCTCGAGACCACCACTCGGAGTCTGGGGCATGCCCATCATATTAGCCATAGAATTTTGCTTGTCAGCTACTGTCCGATGGCGTTGGCGTAGAGCCTTGAGTTCTTCACGAGTCCAGCCTGCACGTTCTTCTAGATTTCGACGTAGGGCAGCAATCTTGACCTGATCTTTCTTGTCTTCATAAGAAAAACCAGCCCTCTCCAAGATACGAGTCGCCAAGGCATTGCCATCATGCAAAATCGCATAAAGGAGGTGCTCTGTCCCTAGCACCTTAGTATGGACCACTGACGCTACATACTCTGCTTCGTCAAAAAGAACCTGTAAACGATGGGAGAACGGCAATTCCGTAAAGGTTTCATCCTGGCTATAGTCCGTTTCAGTCAGTTCCAAAGCCACCTCTTCTAAACGGTCTATCTCATATGGATAATCATTTAAAGTCGCCCCTGCCACACTATAACTGTGATTGGACATGGCAATCAACAAGTGCCAAGACTCTAGGTAACGAGCTCCAAAATGGCCAGCAACCATGTAGGCACTTTCAATACATTCATTCAATGCTTTTGAATAGTTCATCTTACTTCCCTTTTCTATCTACCTCTTGTATGACCTGTCTTAGCATATTTGCACGAACAACTGGAGCTTCTTCTCCTAGAACGCGATCCAAAGCTACTGATACTAGCAAATTCATCTCCTGCTTGGTCATCAGTTCTTGCTCAACTAAAAGCTGAAGAATATCTTCATAAATTTCTTGACTGACCCGCTCGCCAATCGAATAAAGCAGCTCCCTGAGCATTTCATGATGACTAGAAAACTCAATCCGTCCTATACGAATATAGCCTCCGCCACCACGCTTACTTTCAACCAAGTAGCCTCTACTTTCCGTAAAGCGTGTCTTGATCACATAGTTAATCTGACTAGGAACAACCTGAAAAGTATCTGCCAACTGACTCCGTTGCAACTCCACAATTCCAGATTGATCTAAAATCGCCTTGATGTAGGCCTCAATATGATCCGATGTATTTTTAAATCTCATTACAAACCCACCTCTCTCTTTAAACCTTGACTATCTTTGACTATACTATCATTTAACACTCTATAAGTCAAATTTTTAGGGCTAAGCCCTTGAAAATACTGACTTTCTTTAAAAACATTTAGGCATTAAATCGCCTTAGTTTTTCTTGAAAGTTCCTAAAAAAGTCCACAAAAAAGAGCCCTTAAAAGGGCGTAATATTGACGAGTTCAGCAGGCAAGGAACTAGCACGGTCAAACGTGCTTTTTTATTACCTAGTGCCATTATACCATATTCTAATTTTATTTTTCCAATCTGTGCATATCTACTGAATGAAGCACCAAATCCCGATACTTCCAAGTTGATACTAAGTAATCTAGTTTCTAAGTTTTTATATCTTAGTATATAATGATTCTTTTCTTAAAATATTGATTACTTCAACATTTTTTAAGCCATAATATTTAGCTTGCATGTCGTTGTTTCTAATTAACTTTTCAAAAGCATTAAAAATTGTTCCAAACCTATACTTAGGATCTACTGCATCTATCATATATTTTATAACAATGATAGGCAATGCTACTCTATTAGAATAAACCCCTTCTTTTAACTCAAAAAGCAGCTCTTTCCATTCTTCACGAATTATTGGAGTTGTTTTTAACTTCATATCAATTAAATTTGAATTATGGGCACACATATTTCTTACTAAGTTAATGCATTTCATCCATGAAATCAATTCTTCATCAGAACACCCATAAAAAGTTGAAATAAACCTCAAATTTCTTTTTGACATTAATTCTAAAAGATTTACTACTTCACCGAATGTTAGAATATTTATTGCTAGCCATATAGGAGGAAACTCCTCTTTAGAGTTTTTTAATTTTTCAATAATTTCAGGAGATTTATTTCTTTCTAATTCTCTTGATAATGCTGACTTGAATTTCTTCTGTCTATGTTTTAGATAATATGAACAATACTTTTTATTATTACACCACTTTTTGAAATTTAGGTACTTATAGGCTCCTAACGAACCTGAACCCAGGACAAATGCTACTTGAGTTTTTAAACTAACCTCTATGTCCTCGATTGCTGACAAAAGATGTAATCGTAATTTCTTATCTTGATAATATCTAGTGCTAATAACTTCAAAAGGAGTTTGTTGGTAATCTATAATTTTTTCCCCGTCTTTTCGAGTAGTTTTCGCATACGGTCTAGCAAACTCTTTGATTTTATAGTATGAAATCATTGATAATTTTTCAATTGCTTTTTTCTTGGAATCGTCTGAAGAAAACTTCATATTTCTAGATTTTAACAAATCTATTTGTTCCGAAAAATCTTTATGAGTATATACAATCATTCTTTAGTACCACAATTCTAAAAAAAACTCCCTATCAGAAATATTCTGTGCATACGCAAAGGGAGCCATTGATATTATATTTAAACTCTATCACTTATTACATACATTGTCAAGAAAAACTATTCGATTTTTTTAAAATCATTCAAGTTTTTACCCCCTTTTTGTCTGAAGTGCTCCGACTTGGAAAAAGTTCCCTTCACCGGTACCCTACTGGCCAGAAAGATTTTTTAAAAGGTGGGGGGGAGTCAATATCCTTTCAACTCAACAAATCTTTTAGCGATTACCTTTCTACGACTATTTATATAACGAGTAGTTTTATTTAGTTTCTCTGCCACGTCTTCCCAAGTCGCACCAGCTTCTAAATATCTCATTTTAAAAATGACTAGATCACTTTCAATTAAGTTTTCCATCAAGGTATCTACAACTAGTTTAAAGCCTTCTAAATATCTTAGCGTTTGGTCTTCTTCAATTCTAATGATGGTTGCTTCAGTAGGACTATATACTGTCTTGCCTTTCCCACCAGTACAATCTTCAGCGCTATGTTTCTTATTATGTATTAGTTCCTGTCTTCTCAAATAAATTTTATTAGCAAGCGTTCTATATCGTCCTAACTCAATATCTATCCCGTCCAGGTCTCTGTTACTCAACTCGTACATAGGCAAGTACCTCCACTTAAATTTTAAAAATTTTTTATCTTTCAATTTGTCAAATTGTAAATTCTGTCAAACTGAAAAAAAGCGCTAAAAGCCTTCCAACACTCCACTTACCAGGTATCATTGTTTTAAGTTGGACAACTCTTCAGTATGACAAGTTCAAGGGAAATTTCTTTAATTTATCCCCTCAGTTTCTCATATCTTACATTCTGTGAAACTCACTCCATTCTGTAAACCCCTGATATACCTTGCTTTCAAGCTATTACTTCTTTTCAGTTTATGCTTACTTTGTTATGTGAAACTTAGTAAAGCATAAAAGTAGGACTAGCGATATTTCTTTTGTTTCAGCCATATATCACTAGCCTTACTTAATTTGTTCCCTATTTTTCTAAATACTCTTTAATGTCCCGATATTCCTTAGAAAAATTCATCCATCCGCTAGAATCAGGGTTTAAGAATGGTAGAACAGTAAGCGGACTTACTTCTGTTCGATATAGCAATAGAGAATGTTTCTGACTTATTTCCCTGACTACACCTGTATGGATTTCTTCTACATCCTTCTTCAGTTCTTGAATTTCATCATATGCGTCCAGAATTCGTCTAAGTTTCTTTCGGTATTGTTTATAGATCTTCTTAGTTTCCATCCGTTGCTTAGTTTCTTTAAAAATGTATTCAAAGACGACTGCATTAGCTTCTGAAAAATCACTATCAAATTTTTCCTGAAGGCCGTTAATGGCTTTTTCCATATTTTCCAGCTGCTCTAAAGATTCTAAGTTATTTGACAAAAAAGAATCTATGTTCTCAAATGAAACTGCTTGATTGCCTAACAGGCTTTTCCTTTTTTCGCTTAACTGTTCTCGTGCTGAATTAATCTTACTTTTTTTATTATCTAGATCATCCAGTGTTTCAAATACTTGATTAATATCCATTTCTTTTTCCTAGTTCCATTGAATAAAGTAACCACAATCTTCTTCAACTTTTTTTACATCAAATCGGGTATGTAAAATCAACCGCTTTCCAAAATAGTCATTCGCATTCACCCAACTAAGTGTATCTTTCTTGCGATCAAACAAAGTAACAAAGTTTTCTAGATCTCCGATAAAGCCTTTTTGGTCACCTTTATTCCCTAATGTTGTATCATCTACAATTAAAAAGTTATCTACAAAGAATGTTTCACTTGTTCCTGTCTCTTTATCAACTTTAAGAAGATAATTTCCTGAAGTGTCTTTCATTTTTTCTAAGACACTAAATAGTGATTGACTAACAACCATAGATACATTGCGCTCTGGATTGATTAAAGAAACAATAGATTTCAAGTCGTCCATACTTGTAGCAGTCTGCACTTTCGCAGTTTGGAGAATTTTCCCAATCTCTCTATTTCGTGTTCTACGTTTTAATTTAATAATCTTCTTACCAAGAAAATCCGTTAAATTATATTGGCCATCATCTAATTGCTCCTGTGAAAAATCAAGTTTTCCACTGAATAATTTAACTAAGTAATCAACGCTGATAGTTTTCTTTTTATCTGCTTCTGTTCTCTCAACCGAATTTTCTATAACTTCTTGTAATGAATCAGATTCAAAGTCAGTTACTTCATACTCCCCACCACGGGTACGAGTCTCAATAATATTTACTAAATCAACCAGTTCTTTACGTTGATGTTCGTCTTCGTAACTATCAAGGATTGGTTTTTCAATGAGTACATGATTATTTTCTACTTTCATCCCTCTAGTGTTATAACCTGTACTCCGGATATAAGCTTCTAGATTTTCTTTTTGTTTAGCCAAGTTAATTGTCATTTTTTTGCTCCTTTATCTTTTAATATCTGATTTTTGTTTATAATTTTTTCTAAAATTCTTTGCTCTTAGCTTTTCTTTTATGACTCTCCGAGCCTTTAGAATCATTTTTTCTAGATTTTGATTTGTCTTGTTTGTTAGCATATTTTTCTAGTATTTCTTGTTTCCGTTGTTCTAAGCTATCATCTTCTTTTTTACACTGAGAAAAGATTTTCTGTCTTTTATCTGGATCCATAGAAAACTTATTGGCTACTACATACCCTAAAGAAGTATCTCCTGACATAATACTCACCCCCTTTCTATGCAAACAAAAAGGGACATACCACTAGCATTATATGCTTACGGTATGTCCCTGAGTTGTTCTCAATAGACTTATTTTTTAGTTTCTTTTTTGACTAGATGGGTAAACTTCCCATCTGAATAGAATAAAGTAACTTCTCCAAAACTTGGAACTTTTTCTATCTCTATTATACCACATTTTTCGTAGACAACAAATCCTTTTTCTGTTGCAAATCGCATTTTATCATCATTCATTGATATTCTCCCCTCACTGTATTTATAGTGTATCTCTTATCTTTGATCGTAAAAGCCTTGAAAGTGTTCCCTTCTAAACCTTTCAAAATTCTACTTGAATTTCTAGCATTGTATACCGTCCGCAGTTCACTACTATCTAGGTTCGTGTTGAAAATCGTAGTTTCTCGATTATTGATAATATCAAACAAGAAATCCTGTTCCCAATCGCTCTTAGGGGTTACCGTCCCATTTTTTGCCCCTAGGTCATCGATGATTAGAAAATCAACATCAACAAGCTTTTTAACCGCCTCATACTCTGTTAAGTTTGCATTTCTGCCATAAGCCCAGCCTTCTTTTATCTGCTTGATAATCTCGGTTAAGCTGACAAATAAGACACTCTTAGGCTCGTTCTTCTCTCTGAAGCTCTCATTGATTTCTTTGGCCAGGGCAAGAGATAAATGACTTTTTCCTATTCCTGTGCTACCGCTGATTAAAGTATTTCCTGTCATACCTGCAAGGTACTTCTGGGCTTGCCCCTTTACAAACTCTAACATCTGACGCTCCTCTGTCGTCTTAACAAAGAAATTATCAAACGTTGCCCCCTTCAACTCGTTAGGAATCGTACTATCACGCATTAAGACATCATAAGTTTTAAAGTAAGCTTGCCTGTCCTCGAACTGCTGCAATAGGTCTTTCTCTTTCTGTTTAATCTCTCCCTTCACGCACTCCGGACAAAATGCTTGTACTTTTCTTTCTGAACCCCCTAACACTGGTACAGAAATTTCCCAATAATTTACCTGGTGAATATCGCAAACTTTATCCGATATTTTTCTGTTATTAAATTCTTTAAATTGTTCCTTCATCTTTATAACTCCTAAAATGGTAGATCTGGAAAGTTGTCTTCAGACTTCCCTTTTATGGTTTTAGGCTTTTGATTCAAATAACCGTCAAACTTAGATCCGAAAAGTGTTTCTGGTCTCAGATATTTAGAAAATTCAGGACTATCCTTCCATTCTGCCGTTTTAATATCTATCACCTGTTTAAAATCTTCAAGTGTATAGCCTTCTTTGAATCGTGCCATTATCGGCTTCAAGTTTTTGTCCAAATATTTATAATTTTTCCCTACTGTATGATTCAGATAAGCTAGAGGGATTCTTATTAAATACTTCTCAGGATGTCCTTTAGTTATTTCCTCGATCATTCTCGGAGTTAACCAATTTGGGAAAGTAAAGTCAGGTTTACCTGACAATATATATTCTTTATATAACTCTTTATCTGACTCTTTATCTATCTCTATCTCTGTTGGACATGAGTTGGAAAAAGTCTCTTTACTTTGGACATTCTCCAATTTTGGTATATCTTGACTATTTTTTCTTTGGTCTCGCTTGTATTTTGCCCAGTTTGTTTCACTCTCAACCATGGCTTTTGCTTGTGATAATGTAGCATGGCCATCATCATCAATCTGAATCAGTCCGCATTTGGTAAAATATGCAACTGTCATATTTATATCATCTTCAGAAACATCCAGTTTTAAAGCTAATTCCTGTACCAAACTATCAAAATATCCTTCATAGTACAAAATGCAGTCATCTTCTAAACTTTCCAACATAAGGCGGATATAAATCACTGTCATAGTGTAGCCACCAGGCATATTTTTAAGTCGCTTAATAAAAAGGTTATCAAAAAACTTCTTATCAACTTTTAACCAAAAATATATTTTAGTCTTTGCCATCATCTACCCCCAAAAACTTTAAAACATCTGAGATTTTATAATACGCTTTTCTAGTATCTTCAATAGGCGGTATATACTGTGGTAATCCTGCACCTTCCCATTTTGTCAAGGTTTTATCTCCTATGCCTAGTTCTTCCTTTAGTTCCACCTTGCTGATTAAATCTAATCTTTTTTGAGGTACTTTCTCATGATTTTTTAAATACCGTTCCACTGCTTCCAAAATCTTAGATTTTAAATCTTCAATCATTTTTTCAAACATCTTAGTACCCCCATGGCTTAACCCCTGCAAGCTGAATATATCGCCCATAATCAGGGCTTAAATTCTCGCTAGTCGTTTCTATCGTCTGTATACTCTCTCGCTCGATTTGGGCGCTTTTTTTGCGGTCTTGGTAGTTTAAATAAAGCAGTAGGCCAATCATTACCACCACAAAGATAATCGATTGTGTATTGGTCAAATCTAGTTCATTCATGCTATGCCCTCGCTTGGTAATTCTTGATATAATTTACTTGATAGCTTCGCTCCATCTTCAGAAAGTCGTACACCTCTTCTGGAGTTACTTTATCATCTAAAAAGTCAATGATGAACTGAAAGAGGTTCGGATTTCTATCCTTGATTTCAGTAATTCGGTTGTCAAATTCTGATTGTGTCATGTTATCTAGATTTAGAGTCATATTTTTCTCCATTAGCCTTTCCTTGTCCTTTTTCTTGCCTGTTTTCTATATGGTATGCTTCACCACTCCAAACGCTGGGCGATTGCCCCAAGTTGGCGAACGCTTATAGCGGTGTTTCGTGAGTAATTACCCATCTCTCAGCTAAACAAGGTCTTAGAATCACCCTGTCAGCACTTGATTTTCAAAACCTTTTCTAATTGCTTGCCTGCTCTTCGGTTTTTCTTTAGATATTTGATAGAATAGATATTTTTTGCTATAATCAGAGCATAGAAAAAATTTCTATACTCTGAATTGTGTCGCTTGCTCGCCTTGGCCAAAATTTGAGCAAGTGATTTTTTTTATTTTCTTTTTGCATGATTACTACCTGACTGTGGTTTATAAAGCAAGTCTTTACTATCGATAAGATCTAGAATCCAGCTGAATCCCTGCTCCACCGTTTCAAGAAATGCGCCCAGGTCTTCACTCTCCAGGTTCTCGTAGTTCATACAAAGATATTCAGCTAGTTGTCTGTCTTTCTCAACTAGCTTTTTAAAATCCTTGGGATACTTAGAATTTCTAACCCTTTGGCATTTGTAACTGTCTTAAAATCATTTTCCATTTTCTATACTCCTATACTTTAAAAATTAATTCCTTAATTTCTGAATACCCCCTATTCAAGTTAATCATAACTATTGCCATATCTTCCAAATGTTGGTAGTTTTTCAATTCTACACTTGTCAAGCCATCAATACCGTTCTTACTTTCTCGCTCCTTCATGAGTTGCGCTTTATTCTTCCCTGTCGCTCCCTTTAACAGTAAGTTTGTAAGTGTACTATAGGCATGCTTGGGCGCTTTCTCCCATGATTTGATAGCTTCGGTTAAGGTCTTGCGCTTTGGCTTTTCCAGTTCTCTTTGAAGATAGCGTTTAGAAATTTCATTACGCATTTCAAAAAAGGCTTTGACCAGGTTCTTCTTAAACTCTTTTACGGGTTCTGTATTTCGTAAGTAAGTAATCAGCAATGTTGCTTGTTGCTCGTTCAAAATATAATCCCGTACATTTTGCCCACTCTCTGAAGGTGAAATTTTAAATGTCACCTTTCCAAAACTCTCAAAGTCCTCTCGGTGTTTATTCAGCAAAATCTTCAAATGTCTGTGCTTAATTTCAGCACATTCAGCGATAATCTCACTCGTAGTATACGGCTCTTTCTTGCCGTCCATGTAAACCAGTTCCATTGGTTCGCTCCTTTCTTCTTGTTGTTCGTGCTTGCCACCTAAAACAGTACCAAAGTAAATCATTGAGGTAGGGAAAATTTAGGAGAGAATAAACCCCTACAAACCCTTGATACTGCCATAGGTAGCAAGCACCTGAATCTAGCAAAAATTAGCTAGTCTGATAAATCAATCCCCAGTGCTAAAGCACCACATGAGAAATTTATAAATGTAAGATAGTATTACGATTGTGTTGCTCCTTTCTAACTATAAAATAGTTCATCTATGGTTATGTCTGATTTGATTTCTGCAACCATTGACTTAATCGCTAGGCGTTCTTTGTCATTGAATGGTGTTTTTCCTAATTCTTTGTTGTTATAAGACTGCAAAGAAATACCTAACTTGTCCGCCATCTGTTGCTGTGTAAACCCTAACATAACCCGATAGCCTTTTAATTTACTCATAGGTTCCCTCCTTTCTTAGAAAATCTCCCTCCACGAATAGATTGAAAGTGTGAAAAATTGGATTATGCACATTTTTCCTGTGCTTGATTGTATAATACACAATTATTTTTCTGATGTCAACTATTTTTTTAAAATTTACACAAAAAAAATGTACTTTTTGAAAAAATAGTTTATAATCATCTATGAAAGGCGTGAAAAACATGAATAGATTAAAAGAATTAAGACAAGAGAAAAAGCTATCCCAAAAGGAATTAGCTGAAAATATCGGAGTTCATTATCGAACTCTTCAAAATTGGGAAAATGAAGAAAGCCAAATCAAACCAGAAAAAGCAAAACAATTAGCTGATTTCTTTGGAGTAAGTGTTGCCTACTTGCTAAATTACTCAAATAGTAAAAAAGACCCATTTGATGGTTACATCCCAACACCAAGAGAGTATCGTTCATGGCAAGAATTTGACTATATGCAATTGTCAAAAACCGATTTAGATTTTTATGACTATGAAAAATTAAGAAAGCATCTTGATCCATTCGCTCTAGAATTGATGCTTAACTACTTTTTCTGCACCGATGATGAAAGAGAACTGCTTAGAACTATTGCAAAAAAATTCGCAAAGAAAGATGCAGTATCATTTAAAAAAAATAACGACAAGTAATATTATTTGAAAATACTGATAAGGAGTAAACCCCATGGGATTTTTTGACACTGTAAAACAAGAAGGAAGCTTTTCTACTGCATCTGAAGTAAATGGACTACACTACGTTGTACTCCAGGTAACTTTAAAAGAAAAGTTTTTCGGTACTGGATCAGGAAACCTTACAGAATTAGAAGATGTTATCAATAAACAAGCTTCAAAAGGCTACCGCCTGCATACAATCACAACCGCCAATGGTGGAAGCAAAGGTTTAGGCGGTGGAGACCGTATCCAGGCTACAATGGTTTTTGAGAAGATTCTATAAAACCTTTATACAACATATCTTAATTTTCATCTACTATGCGCGAAAATGGAGAGAATTTGCAGGTTTGATTAACAGAAAGGAGAATAATGGACGATACAAGAAAACAACTTTTAAGCTACCAAGCATTAATTGATAAGATGGTCGCAAATGGTATTCTGTTCAATATTTTTGATCAGAACACTGCTAAAGATATATTACAAACACGGAACTACTACTATAAAATATCGAGCTATCGAAAACTTTTCAATAAAATAGATGGTAAATATAATATAGAATTTGCGACGTTAGCTGACCTGGCTGTAATTGATATGCAGATACGTTACTTCCTAATGGATATTTGTCTGGACGTTGAACATAGTATCAAAACTGCTCTAATGGATGTTATAACGAAAAATCCAAAAGTTGATGGATACGATATAGTAAAGGATTATGCTGTCTATAATCCTATAGGGTTTACAAATACTAAAAACGCTTTATCAAAAAATCATTACCTAAAAAACGTTTATATCAAACATAAAAATGATATCCCTATATGGGTATTGATTGAAGTCATGGACTTTGGGAATCTATGCTACTTGGTTGAAATGTACTGTGATAAATTTCCAAGCAATAAACGGCTAAAAAAAGCGAAGCAGTTAGGGAAATATGCTCGCCATATTCGTAACGCTTGCGCCCATAGCAATGTTATACTGGTGGATGTGTTAGAGCAAACACTATCCCCTTCAAGTTCTATTACTTCTCTTGCTTCTATGCTTAATATCTCTCGGGATATTATAAAATATCGTAAAATACATGATATATTTTCCCTCGTAGTATTGCATCGTGAATATTGTAGTAAAGCACTAGGAAAACAGCGTTTTAAAGAATTTATCAAAATTGCAAAACGTGCTAAAAAACATGAAGATTACTACAAACAAAATCCGAAAATTGTAGAAATCTACATAAATTTTGTTAAAACACTTGTAAAAATTTCTAAAAAGTGATATTATATTTCTTAATCGTAAAAGAAACCCTTTTGGGTTACACTGCTCTATGCCTGTATCTCTATATAGGTCAGGGTTACAACAAGAAAATAAGTGTATCAGCTTTTTAGTTGATACACTTTTTCTATTCCCCATATAAGCCCCATATCCGCCTTGTTTCATACTCTGGTATTATTTACCGTCTGACTGCTTAAAATCGAAAATAGAGGAGTTCTCGTAGCTCCTCGCATGGTACAAACTCAAAACCTTTTCTAATTGCTTGCCTGCTGATGGAAAAAGGAGTTAAACCATGAAAATTACACAACACACGAAAAAAGACGGATCAGCAGTCTACCGCTCTAGTATCTATCTTGGCATTGATTCTGTGACTGGTAAGAAGGTCAAGACTACCATATCAGCACGAACAAAGAAAGAACTCAAAAACAAGGCCACCCAGGCTAAGGTAGAATTTGAGAAAAACGGCTCTACACGGAAACAACGCTCACATATAACAACCTATAGCGAACTTGTGGACTTATTCTGGCAAACCTACCAACATACCATAAAGACTAATACGCAGATAAAGATAAAAGGTTGCTTAAATAATTACCTCTTGCCCTCATTTGGTACTTACAAACTAGATAAACTTACACCTGTCATTATCCAAACTCAGGTAAATAAATGGGCAGATGAGTATAATCAGGACGGAACGGGGTATAAAGAATACAATCATCTTCATGCCTTAAATAAACGTATACTACAGTATGGGGTTTCCATCCAAGCATTAGACAATAACCCTGCTCGTGATGTTGTCATTCCTAGAAAGATAACTAGAGATAAACAAGAAATTAAATACTTTCAAGATCAGGAACTTAAAAACTTCCTCTCCTATCTCGATAACCTAGAAAATACCTTTATCAATTTTTATGATACTGTGCTTTATAAAACGCTCCTAGCTACTGGCCTGCGCATCCGTGAATGTCTGGCCCTGGAATGGTCTGATATTGATCTGCAGAACGGAACGATCGATATCAACAAAACACTCAACATTTTAAACCAGGTAAACACTCCTAAGACAAAATCAAGCTATAGAGTTCTAGATATCGATCATAAAACAGTGCTCATGCTTCGTCTCTACCGAGCGAGACAAGCGGAAAACGGTAGAAACATTGGCTTAACCTATGAGAAAGTATTCTCTGATAGCTTTGACAACTATGTCAATACTCGAAAGGTTGATTATCGCCTACATAAGCACTTAAAAAACGCTAACTGTACTGATTTAGGCTTTCATGCTTTCCGACACACTCACGCTAGTATCTTGCTTAATGCTGGTCTACCTTACAAGGAGATACAGACACGACTTGGCCATGCAAAAATATCTGTAACCATGGACACTTACAGCCATTTATCAAAAGAGAACCAAAAAAGAGCAGTCTCATTCTTTGAAACTGCCCTCGAAAAAATAAAAAGTTCTTAAAAAAGTCCACAAAATAAAAAAAGCGATACATAAAACCCTTATGTATCAACGATTATAGAATGATTTCGGTATAATTGACTATTATACCGAAATTTTCTCATTTTTAAAAGAAAAAGGGCGCTGGTAAAGGATAATCTTCACCAACTCCCTATTTTTCTACTTATCTAAGCCTAATTCTGCCAAGATTTGACGTTTGTAGGCAATCTTTTGGACTTCCTTGTCCTCATCTTCAGACCAATCTAGTTTAATTTCTGAAACAATCTGCCCAGGCCGATTTTTCAAGATATAGATGCGGTCGCTGAGACTGAGGGCCTCCTCGATACTATGCGTGATGATCAAGGTTGTTAGCTGCAACTGCTTGTGAATCTCAAGGTACCAAGCGTGGAGTTCCATCTTGGTCATCTCATCCAAGGCGCTGAAGGCCTCATCCAAGAGAAAGAGCTTGTGCCCGAAAAGATAGGTACGAAGCAAGGCCACACGCTGGCGCATCCCACCACTGAGTTCATGAGGGTATTTATCTCTTACAGCTGTCAACTGGAAGGTCGCAAGAATTTCATCTGCGCGAGCAATAGCTTCTGCCTTATCCACCTTTTGAATCAAGAGGGGCAGAATGATATTACCAAGCACCGTCTTGTGTTCCAAGAGCAGATCCTTTTGCAACATATAACTCACACGCCCCTTGGGATTTTCTTCACCATCAAGGACAATTCTCCCTGACTGAACTTCTAAAATCCCCGCAATTAAGTTGAAAAGCGTAGTCTTACCAACACCACTTGGGCCTAGGATAGAAACCACTTCACCTGAAGTCACTTTCAGATTGATATCCTCTAAAATCCTCTCTTGACCATAGGCATAACTGACGTGTTCTAGTCTAATTTCTGTCATTATTTCACAAATTCATTGGTAAAGCCTTTGTCTGTCAAGTCTTCTTTAAGGATACCATTTTCTTTATCCCATTTGTAGAAGGCATTCCAGCGAGCTGCATCAAATTGCCCCCATTTTTCCTTGTCGCTTGCGTATTCTTTTGACAAGTATTTTTGAGATTCGATGACAAAGTCACGTTTTTCCTTGAGTTCAGGTGCATTTTTGATGAGGATATCAGCTGCTTCCTCTGGATGCTCCATAGCATATTGGTAGCCTTTTTTGATAGCTTGGATGACTTTGCGAGCTTCTTCTTTGTTGTCTTTCAAATAGTCGTTGTTTGCGATGATAACTGGTGAGTAGTAGTCAAATTCTTTAACGTAGTCTTTCAAGTACATGAAATTAGCATCTACACCTTGAGATTTAGCAAGGATACCATCCCAACCGTAGTAGATCCAAGCAGTGTCAAAGACTCCATTAGCAATCGGTGTGATAGAGTTTGAGTCGTTATTTGGTACTTTTTCTACCTTCTCAAAGTCCCCACCTTGAGATTCTACCAAAGTTTTCAACATAGCAAGTTCAGTTGGGTCATTCCAAGTTCCGTATTTCTTACCAACCAAGTCCTTTGGACTGCTTACATTGTCAGATTTACGAGAGATGATTCCTGATGTATTGTGTTCAACAATAGCTGCAACGGCAGTAATTCCTGCTCCTTTTTCCAATTTTTTAGCCATATAGTCTTGGAAATAGACTGCAAATGGTGCCTTACCGTTAATAACCAAGTCAGAAGAACTTTCTTCTGGTGGCAATTTCAAATCAACATCCACTCCAGCTTCTTTGAAATAACCTTTTTCCTTAGCAACATAAAGCC
>OHAS01001513.1_pt1 | contig 18408 bp, 17 predicted proteins | sample 1577131 | NCBI WGS metagenome assembly OHAS01 (sample SAMEA3541566, study PRJEB24748) | human gut metagenome | biome: human gut; feature: human-associated habitat; material: faeces | place: China | collected 2012 | reverse complement strand
GCGCGGGAAATATCAATATCACGGGGTCCTCGCTGTCTGTTCAAATCGTGTACCTCCGGTGTCTTTCACTTTCCGGGGCGTCCCGAAAGCCGCCCTTCCCTTGCAGGCGCACGGCTCCGCTGCAGCCCGTGCCCGGAGCACGGCCGTAAAAACCGCTCATTTCCGGGGCTCCTCTGCACCCACGGCTTCCACGTCGCCCATGGTGCTCATCTCGGCGCCTGCCGCACCGCCTGTGGTGGGCCATTCCGGCGTGCCGATGTCCGCGGCGGCAATGGGGTCGTCCGCCGGGCGGAAATATTCATTCAAAAGCGCGGCGGTCTCCTCTTTGGCCGTCACCACAACGCTGTGCTCGCCCGCATAGAGCTGGCCCGACCCGTAGACCGGGAGCCTGCCGATGGAAATATCCGCGCTGTCCATGCCGCTCACCTCAATGGCAATGCTCATCAGCTCCAGCGTGGAAATATCCGTTTTGATATACTTCTGCGCCACGGGCAGCAGCTTAACGATGTCGCCCACAGACGCCGTTTTGAGGCGGCGGAACAAGCCTGCATAGAACTGCCGCTGCATCACGAGACGGTCAAGGTCCGAGCGGGGCAGGCCCTGCCGGTAGCGCAGGAAAAATTCGCAGTCGCCGCCCAGCAGCGTGCGCCAGCCCTGCAGAAGCTCGCCCTCCAAAGCGCCCGTCTTTTCGTTGTAATACCGCATATTCTGCGGCACATAGACCTCCACGCCGCCAAAAGCGTCCACCATTTCCGTCAATGCATCCATATCGATGGTGACATAATCGTCGATGGGCAGCCCGAAATTCGTTTCGATGTACGTTTTCACCGCACCCAGGCCGTTTCCGTCCCCAATGTCCACATTTTTGGCTAGGATGCCGTTGATCTTGCCTGCGGCGCCGCCCGCCTCCCCCACAAACACATCCCGGGGGATCTGCAGCATGGTCATGGAATGGGCGTTTCCGTCCAGGCGGACATATAAGATCATATCTGTATTGGGATGCTTTTCGTCACGGGCAACAGGGCCCTCCGCCTCGTAATCCAGCCCCAGCACCAGAAGGTTGCGCACGCCCGCGAAATCCGGCGGGACGATGCTGGGTTCCGCACTGGTGCTGACGGGGGACGAAACATCGTCAAAGCTGCCCAGGTCGCTGCTGTCAATCAGGCTGTCCACATACAGGTACACGCCGCCTGCCAGGGCCGCAAGCACCAGCAGTACGGCGAGCGCCGCGATACCGGCTCTGCGCCGGCCTGTCCGTTTGCCGCGCGCTCCGGCAGGCCGGGTTCCTGCTTGTCCCCCCGCACCGGCATGCGCTTTCGCGCCGCCGGGCCGCGCAGACGATGCGCGCGCTGTGCCGTGCTGCTTTTGCGCGTCCTGCTGTCCCGCGTGTTCTCCCGCCCCATGAGGGGCCGGCCGCGCGCCCTGCGGCGCCGGGGCCGCTCCCTTTTTCGGGCGGGCGCGGGTGATATCGATCTCACGGTTCTCCTGCGGTCTGCTCACTGGTCCTACCTCCGTAATACCGCGCGCGCAAATCCGCGTAGGCAAGGAGGGATTCCTCGTCCACGGGCTTGCCCCCGGCCTTGAGCCATGCAATGGAAAGGCCGAGCCCCTCGATGGCGGTGCGGTCCAGGTCCGCCAGCGCGTGGCGCCGCAGCTGCTCCGCCTCGGGATAGGTGCGCTCGTAGCTTGCCATGTCGGCAAGGTAGATGATTTTATCCAGCTTCGTCATGCCGGGCCTTCCGGTGGTATGGCAGCGGATGGCGGAGAGGATCTCCCCGTCGTCCACGCCGTACTGCGTCTGTGCAAGGATCGCTGCGGCCGCGCCGTGCCACACCGGGGCGGGGCGCTGGGCTACATTACCAGCTATTATAGCATTTTCTGTAAATATCTGCAATAATCTGTCCCGCGGCAGCTCCTTTGCGATATCGTGCAGCAGCGCGGCCAGCGCTGCTTTCTTTTCGTCCGCGCCGTGGGCCTTCGCCAGCTTCACGGCCAGCTTGCGCACATTGCAGGTGTGCTCATACCGCTTTGGGGAAAGATTTTTCTTTGCAAGGCGTTTCGCCTCGTCCACGGAAATCAAAATCAGGTCGCCTCGATTCGCGCCCGCAGCGGCCCGGCCGAAGCGTGCGCTTCAAATGTCCTGCAGCCGGGCGCGTCAGGCCTCCCCGGCCGCGGGCGTATAAAGATGGTGCCGCGCAATGTACGCCGCCACGCTTTCGGGCACAAGGCCGTCCAACGGCCTGCCCTTTGCCGCCAGCGCGCGCACCTCGGTGGAGGACACGGGAAACACGGGCGCTTTGGCAAACAGCACCGTGCCGCCCTCGGCCGCAAGCCCGGCCGCGTATTCCCGCACCGGAGCCGCGTCCTCGCCCGTGCGCAGGTGCGCCACAAGAACGACGCGGCGCAGCAGCTCCCTGTACGCCGCCCAGTTGCGGAACCAGAGCAGCATATCGCTGCCCATGGGAAAATAAAGCTGTGCGCCGGGATACCGCGCGTTCATCTGCTGCACGGTATCAATGGTATAGCTTTTGCCGCCGCGCGCGATCTCCGTGGTATCCAGCACCAGCTCCGGAAACAGCGGGCGGAAGCACTCGCACATGGCGAGACGGTGGGCGGCGGATGTGCCGCCCGCGCGCTTATGGGGCGGCGTACCCGCCGGCTCCACCAGCACAAGGTCCGGCCGCACCGCTTCGATGGCCCCGGCCAGCAGCGTCATATGGCCGTTGTGGGGCGGGTCGAACGTGCCGCCGAACAGAATGATCTTCTGCGGTCCCATGGCTCGCCCCTATCTTATTTCAGCAGATCGGCATATTTGCTTTCCTTTTGCTTCTGCTTGTACAGCACAAATTTGGAGCCGATGGCCTGTACGCAGTCGCTGCCCGTTCTCTCGGCCAGGATGGCGGCGGCTTCCTTTGCAGAATAGGCGCTGTTTTCCAGCACCTTCATTTTGATGAGCTCCCGCGCGGCGAGGCAGTCCGCCGTGCTTTTCACCAGAGCGTCGTCGATCTCGCCCTTGCCCACCTGGAACACGACGTCGAGGCCGTTGGCCTGTGCGCGCAGGATCGCGCGCTGTTTGCTTGTCAACATATACTTTATCCCTTTTCTGTATCAGATTTGCAGCGAACGGTTCACGGCTTGCCGCGCGCGTGTTGGAAAAGCCCGGCGCGCCCGGCATTTGCGCGTCAGCCCTCCGCCTTGTCTGCCACCGTGATGCATGCGTTCCCGCACGTCATGCCGATGACGCTCCCATCCGCAAGGAAACGCGCCAGCTCTGCTTCCATGCGCTCCATGGCGCGGCCCCGGTGGCTGATGGCGTCTTTTTCCGCGGCCGAAAGCTCGGCGTAGGAGCGGCCCTGCGTGTTTTCCGCCGTTCCCCCGCCGCCCGGCACGCCCACCTCGTCCGGGATGAACAGCGGGTCGTACCCAAAGCCGTTCGTCCCTCTGCGCACAAAGCCCACGCGGCCCGGGCACACGCCCTCAAACACGGCGCAGCGCCCGCCGGGCAGGCACACGCAGATGCTGCTGACGAACCGCGCGGCCCGTTTTCCCTCGGGCACGCCCGCCAGTTCCTCCAGCAGTTTGTCGTTGTTGGCCTCGTCGTCGCCGTGGCGGCCGCAGTAGCGCGCGGAATACACGCCCGGCGCGCCGTCCAGCGCGTCCACGCACAGGCCGGAATCGTCCGCGATGGTGGCTGTGCCCGCAGCCTCGCAGATGGCCCGGGCCTTGATGCGCGCGTTTTCGGCAAACGTTGTGCCGTTCTCCTCGGGTTCCAGCGTCACGCCGGCCTCGCGCTGGCTCCGGACGGTGTGGCCCATGCGCTCCAGAATGCGGCGCATCTCGGCCATCTTTCCGGGATTGTTGGTCGCTGCAATGAATTCCATGCTCCGTCCTCCCTCATTCCTCGCGCAGGAACAGCGCGTCCACAAAAGCGTCCGGGTCGAATTCCATCAGGTCGTCCATGCCCTCGCCCACGCCCACAAAGCGCACGGGCAGGCCCAGCTTCGCCTTGATGCTGATGACCGCGCCGCCCTTGGCCGTGCCGTCCAGCTTCGTGAGCACGATGCCCGTGGCCCCGGCCGCGTCGATAAACTGGCTGGCCTGGCTGATGGCGTTCTGCCCCGTGATGGCGTCCAGAACCAGCAGCGTCTCCACGCTGGCGGTGCCGCATGCCTTGTGCACCACACGGCTGATTTTGGAAAGCTCGTCCATCAGGTTCTTTTTGTTGTGCAGGCGGCCCGCGGTGTCGCAGATGACCATGTCGTAGCCCCGGGCGGCGGCGCTCTGCACCGCGTCGAAAAGAACGGCGGCGGGGTCCGCCCCTTCATTGTGCTTCACGACAGGCACGTCCGCGCGTTCGGCCCAAACGCACAGCTGCTCGGCGGCAGCGGCACGGAAGGTGTCGCCTGCGGCCAGCATCACGCGCTTGCCCTGCTGCTTGTACAGATGAGCCAGCTTTGCGATGGAGGTCGTTTTTCCCACGCCGTTGACGCCGATGACCAGCACCACCGCGGGCCTGCCGGAAAGCTGCATCTCCCCGTCGGCGCGCAGCATCTCGCGGATGATGCCCTTGAGGGCCTCCAGCGCGTCCGCGCCTGTCTTGAGGTGCTTGCGGCGCACCTCCTGGCGCAGCTCCTCCACCAGCCGCATGGCCACATCCGCGCCCGTATCCGCCAGGATGAGCTGCTCCTCCAGGTCGTCGTACAGCTCGTCGGTGATCTCGCCCGCATTCACAAGGCCCGCGATGGAGCCGAAGATGGAATCCCGCGTTTTGCGCAGTCCCTCGCCCAGTTTTTCAAAAAAGCCCAATCGTATCCACTCCGTTCATAAATATCCGCAAGGATTGCCCCGCTCCGTCAGGAAACAAGGCTCGCGTCCACATGCTCCAGGTCCAGCTTGAGCACCTTGGACACGCCGTCCTCCTGCATCGTCACACCGTACAGCACGTCGGCCTCTTCCATGGTGCCGCGGCGGTGGGTGATGACGATGAACTGTGTCTCGCTTGAAATGCGCCGCAGATACTGTGCAAAGCGCGTGACGTTCACGTCGTCCAGCGCGGCCTCGATCTCGTCCAGCACACAGAAGGGCGCGGGATTCACACCGAAAATGGCGAAATAAATGGAGATGGCCACCAGCGCCTGTTCGCCGCCCGACAGCGCCGACAGGTTGCGGATGATCTTGCCCGGAGGCGCCACCTCGATGCTGATGCCGCTGCCCAGCACATCGGCCTCGTCCTCCAGATACAGCCGCGCCGTGCCGCCGCCGAACAGCTCGGCAAAAATACGGCCGAAGTTGCGGTTGATGGCCGCAAAGCTCTCGCTGAACATGGCGCGCATCTCGTCCGAAAGGCCCGCGATGAGCTTTTGCAGCTCGGCCTTGCTGGTTTCCACATCGCCCACCTGGGCGCGCAGGAACTCGTACCGCTGGCTTACCTCGGCATATTCCTCGATGGCGCTCACGTTCACATTGCCCAGAGCCTTGATTTTGCCGCGCACCTCGGACACCTGGCGGCGCAGCTCGGCCCCGCTCTCAAACGGCACGCACAGCTCCTGCGCGGCGGAGAGCGTCAGCTCGTATTCTTCCCAGAGCTTTGCCACCGTCTGCTCGTACTCGGCGTCCTTCTGCTCCTTCTGCTCGGTCAGGCGGGCGATCTCACGTCCCAGCGCCTCGCGCTCGTCCGTGATCTTGCGCACCCGCGCCGTCTGCTGGGTGATGCCGCCTTCCTTTTCCATGCGGCGGCGCACCGCTCCGGCCTTGGCCTCTTCCCGCTTTTCGATCTCGTTCCGGCTGCCCGCAATGGCTGCGCGGATGGTCTCGATCTGCGCGGCGCGCTCGGCGTTCTGGGCCGTCAGCGTCTCGATGTTTGCGGCAAGCTGTCTTGCCCGCGCGTCGCTCTCATCCGTGCGGCTCTCCAGCTGGGCAATGGCCGCGCGGTGGCTCTCGATATCCTTTTGAGCGGCCAGCGCCTTCAATTTCAAGTCGGAAAGCTCGTCCGCAAGGCGCGTGCGCGTTTCCAGGAAGGTGTCGTCGCTGCCGGAGATGGCGCGCAGTTCCTCCTCCAGCGCGGCGCTGTCCCGTGTAAGCCCCTCCATCTCGGCAGCGGCGTCCGCCCCCGCCTTTTCGCTCGCCGCGATCTGCGCGGCAAGCTGGGCGCACTCGGCGGAAAGCATTTCCCCCGCGGCCCGCGCCTGGGACAGCGCGGCGGCGATACGCCCGCTTTCCACCTCGCCGCGGATCTTGTCGCCTCCCGCGGTGATGGCCTCGCTCTCGGTGGCGGTCAGCTCGGCGGAAAGCGCGTCCACCTCAGCCTTCGCCCTGTCGGTTTTTTCCTCCGCGGCGTCCCGCTGCTTTTCCAGCGCCTCCACCTTTTTCTTCAGCTCGTCGATCTCCTGCTTGCGGCTGAACAGCCCGGCGGAGCGGGAAACGCTGCCGCCCGTGAACGAGCCGCCCGCGTTGACGACCTGGCCGTCCACCGTCACCACACGGTTGCGGTAATCCAGCGCGCGGGCCGTGCGCGACGCCTCGTTGATGTCGTCCACCACGACGATGCGTCCCAGCAGGCTGGAAACGATATTTGCATATTTTTCGTCATACGTCACAAGGCTGCTGGCCAGCACCGCGCCCTCGGGCAAACGGCCGTTGAAGCTGCCGGGCTTGACGGTGTCCAGCGGCAAAAATGTGGCGCGCCCCGCGCGCTCGTCCCGCAAAAAGGCCATGGCCGCCTTGGCCGCCGTCTCGTTTTCCACAACGATGTTCTGCAAAGCAAAGCCCAGCGCCGTTTCAATGGCCACCTCGTACCCCGGCTTGACGGAAAGGATGGTGGACACCGGCCCTGTGACCCCGCGCAGACGGCGGTTCGCCGCCGCCTTCATCACGGCCTTGACGCTGCTCTGGAAGCCGTCCATATTGCGCTCCAGATCCTTCAGCATGGCGATGCGCTGCCGGGCGGCCTCGATGGCGCGCAGGAGCTTCTGTTCGTTCTCGTCCGCCTGCGCCAGCGCGCCGCGGCGGCTTTCCACCTTGAGCGTCAGGCCGCCCTTGATGTTCTCAAGCCGTGTCAGCCGCTCCACCGCGTCCTGCAGAAAAGCGTCCGTCTCTGCCTTCTGCTCCTCCAGGTCCCGCGTCAGGGCGGCGTTGGCCGCGCCCTCGCTCTCGGCGGCGGCAAGGCGTTTTTTTGCCGCCTCAACCGACGACGCCGCGCCCGCGGCCGCGACCTTTAAATCCGTAATGCGCGCGGCCATGGCGTTCAGCCGGCCCGTTACCACGCCGCGCCGCTCGCCGGAAGCCGCGCTCCTGTTCTGCAGCTCCTCCAGCAGGGCTTCCAGCTCCCCGGTGCGCGCGGCGTATGCGGCCGCCTGCCGCTCGCAGGCGGCGATGCCCTCGCCGTGGCCCCGCACCTCGGCGGCGATGGCCTCGCGGCCCAGGCCGCTCTGGCCGATCTCCTCCTTCAGCGACGCAATGGTCGCATCGTTGTGGGCAATGTCGTTTTCAAGCACCGCGATGCGGGAATCCGCCCCGGCGATCTCCTCCGTTATGGCCCGTATTTCCGCGTTGCAGCGGTCGGCTTCGGTGATCAGATGCTCGATCTCCGCGCGGGTGCTCTCGGTCTCGGCGTCAATGGCCTCGATCTCCCGCCCGGCGCGGGCATAGTCCGCGCCCGCGATCTCAATTTTGCGCTGCTGCTCGCGCACCGTGTCCCGCGCTTTCTGCACGGTGTCCACCCAGAGCGTTACCTCCAGGCCCTTGCGGCGCTCGGCCAGCTCCAGATACTGCTTTGCCTTTTTGCTCTCCCGCTCCAGCGGGCCCACGCGCTCCTCCAGCTCGCCCAGGATATCCCGCAGGCGCACCAGATTTTCCTCGGCGGAGGCCAGGCGGCGCTCGGCCTCATTTTTGCGGTAGCGGTATTTGGCGATGCCGGACGCTTCCTCAAAAATTTCCCGGCGCTCGTTTGATTTCGCGCCCACGATCTCCGCGATGCGGCCCTGCCCGATAACGGAATAGCCGTCGCGGCCCAGGCCCGTGTCCAGGAACAACTCATAGATGTCCTTGAGGCGCACATTCTGCCCGTTTACAGAATATTCGCTGTCGCCGGAGCGGTAATACTTGCGGCCGATCGTCACCTCGTCGTTGTCCACGTCGATGCGCCTGTCGGTGTTGTCCACCACAAGGCTGACGCTGGCAAAGCCCATGGCGCCGCGCTGCTGCGTGCCGCCGAAAATGACGTTCTCCATCTTGCCGCCGCCGCGCAGCTGCTTGGCGCTTGTCTCGCCCAGCACCCAGCGGATGGCGTCGGATATATTGCTTTTTCCGCTGCCGTTGGGGCCCACCACAGCGGTGATGCCTTTGCCGACGGTAATGCGCGTGCGGTCTGGAAAGGATTTAAAGCCCTGTATTTCAAGCGCCTTCAAAAACATGGAAAAACTCCTTACTTACGAGTATAGGGACATTTTGCCCGGCGCGGCAGGCCCCGCGTCAATATCCCATCAGGGCCAGGGCTTCCTTCGCCGCCTGCTGCTCGGCCAGCTTTTTGCTGTGCCCCTCGCCCTTGCCGATGCAGTTGGAATTGAGGTGCACCTCCACCACGAAATGCTTGTTGTGGTCCGGGCCGGATTCGTCGGTCACCACATAGCGCAGGCGCTCCTCCGGGTTCTGCTGTACGATCTCCTGCAGCTTTGTCTTGTAATCCTCTTCGGCGGCGGCGTCCGTGAGCGCGCCGGTGACAAACGGCAGGATGAACGCCCGCGCCGTTTCCATGCCGCCGTCCAGGTACAGCGCCGCGATGACCGCCTCGAACGCGTCGGACAAAATGCTCGGGCGGCAGCGTCCGCCGCCGCGCTCCTCGCCCCTGCCCAAACGCAGATAATCGCCCAGGGATATCTGCTTTGCAAATTCAAACAGCGCCGCCTCGCACACAAGGCTGGCGCGCATGCGCGTCAGTTCGCCCTCGGGCATGTTCTTGTGCGTGAACAGGTATTCGGCCACCACGATGGACAACACCGAGTCGCCCAGAAATTCCAGCCGTTCATTGTGGCGCACGCCGTGCTTCGCCTCGTTGGCGTAGGAGGTATGCGTCAGCGCCGTCACCAGCAGCGCCGGGTTCTTAAAATGATGATGAAGAGCCTCTTCCAGCTCGTGTGTCTCGCGCATCGTTCCAGATCCTTCCTTTGTTGCGGATGGCGGCCGTCCCGCCGGGGCTGTTTTGCGAAAGCGCGCCGCGCGCGCCTTTCCGGCGGCCGTTACGCCCCGGCTTCCTCTGTCTGGGCCACGGCGGCCAGCTTTTCGCGCATGCTCTCCACCGCGCCGCTTTCCACGCACAGCTTTGCCTGCCGGACGGCGTTTTTGAACGCCTTTGCATTGGACGAGCCGTGGGCCTTGATGACGGGCTTCGTCACGCCCATCATCAGCGCGCCGCCGTGTTCGTCGGCGTCCAGCTTTTTCTTAAAATCCTTCATGCCGCCCTTTACCATCAGATAAGCCAGCTTGCTTTTCAGGTCCGCCATGAACACGTTTTTGATCTCGCCCACCAGCATCTTGGCCACGCCCTCGGTGAGCTTCAAAATCACATTGCCCGTAAAGCCGTCGCACACAACAACGTCCACATTGCCCTGGGGCACGTCCTTGGGCTCAACATTGCCGGCAAAACGGATGTTTTTATTATACTTCAAAAGCCGGTGCGCCTCAACATAGGCCGGGGTGCCCTTTGTCTCCTCCGCACCGTTGTTCACAAGGCCCACGCTGGGGTTTGCGCGGCCCATCACTTTCTCCATGTACACGCTGCCCATCGTGGCAAAGGCGCTGAGCATCTCGGGCCGGCATTCCACATTTGCGCCGGAGTCCAGCAGCAGATAGGGCTGCTTCGCGCCCGGAATGACGGTGCCGATGGCCGGGCGCTTCACGCCCCTGAGCCGCTTGACGATGAGCGTTGCTCCCGCCAGCAGCGCGCCCGTGGAGCCTGCCGAAACGAAGGCGTCGCCCTCGCCGGCGGCCAGCATGCGCAGGCCCACCACCATGGACGAATCCTTTTTGCCGCGGATGGCCGCCGTAGGCTCGTCGCACATCTCAATGGTCTCGGAGGCGTCGGCCACGGTAATGCCCGCCATATCGATGCCGTTCTCCCGCGCGCAGGCCTCGATGTCCCGCCTGCGCCCCACGGCCGTGATCTGCACGCCGTATTCCCGCACGGCCGCGGCCGCGCCCAGCAGAATTTCCTTTGGGGCGTTGTCGCCGCCCATCGCGTCGATGATGATGTTCATAACGTTCCCTCCCGATTGACTCTCATGATTTTTTGCGCTCTGCTCAATAATCAAAGTATAAGGGAGCGCGTATTGGTGCGAAAGCAACCGCTTTGTTTTGCGTTCAGCCCAGATACCGCTCCATGGCGGCCACGGCCCGTTGCGCGACGGCAAGATACCGCTGGCGTTTGTCACGGATGCGCGTTTCAGGCGCGGGCAGAAGGCCCATGTTCGCGCCCATAGGCTGAAAATCCTTCGTGGGCGTTGTGATATAACGCAGCAGCGCGCCGCACATCGTGTCCGCCGGCGGCGGCGTGAACGCGCGGCCGGACAGCCGCGCTTCCATGCTTCGGGCCGCAAGCAGGCCGCAGGCCGCGCTTTCCATATAGCCCTCAAAGCCCGTGATCTGCCCGGCAAAAAACACGTTGGGGCACGCCTTCAGCGAAAGATCGGTTCCCAGCAGCGCCGGGCTGTTTAAAAACGTGTTGCGGTGCATCACGCCGTAGCGCACGAACTCGGCGTGCTCCAGCCCGGGGATCATGCGGAACACACGCTGCTGTTCGCCGAATTTGAGGTTTGTCTGGAAACCCACCAGATTGTACATACTGCAGGCCGCGTCCTCGGCCCGAAGCTGCACGTTCGCCCAGGGGCGGCGGCCCGTTTTGGGGTCCGTCAGGCCCACGGGGCGCAGCGGGCCGTAGCGCATGGTGTCGGCGCCGCGCTTTGCCATCACCTCGATGGGCATGCAGCCCTCGTACACGGAAGGCTCGCCGTCAAAATCGTGCAGGGGCGCGCGTTCCGCCCCCGCCAGCGCGGCATGGAAGGCCTCGTAGCCCGCTTTGTCGAACGGGCAGTTGAGGTAATCCGCCGTGCCTCGCCCGTAGCGCGACGCCGCGAACACCCTGTCCCGGTCGATGCTGTCCGCCGTGACGATGGGCGCGGCGGCATCGTAAAACGAGAGCGCGCCCCGCCCCGTCAGGCGGGCGATGTCCTGCGCCAGCGCGCCCTCGGTGAGCGGCCCGGTGGCCGTCAGCACCAGCGTGTCCGGCTCGGCTTCGCCCACGGCCTGCGCCTCGCCCGTGCGCAGCGTGATATTGGGGTTTCCCTTCACAAGCGCCGTCACGCCGGCGGCAAAGGCCTCGCGGTCCACAGCCAGCGCGCCGCCCGCCGCCACGCGGCAGCTCTTGGCCGCCGGGCGGCCGTCCACGGTGACGCGCCCCTCACCGATGAGCCGCGCCGCCTGCGACCGGGACAGCTGTCCGTCCGCGGAGAGAAAGGCGTCCAGCCGGACGCCGGCGTGTTCACTTGTGGCTGTCAGCTGCCGTATCATCGCCCGGCTCCTTCCCGCTGCGCTTGTCGTATTTGTCGTAGAACCACAGGTAGTACACAGCGCCCAGAATGACGCCCATCACCACGAAGATGTCCGCCAGATTGAAAATGGGGTAGTCCATGAATTCCAGGTCGAACATATCCACCACATAGCCGCGGAAAATGCGGTCGATCATGTTGCCGATGCCGCCGCCCAGCACCAGCATGGCGGCGCTGAGCCCCAGCGGGTGCCGGACGATCTTTTTTACCACCAGATACACCACGGCGGCCAACAGCACCACCGTCACCGCCGCCAGCAGGCCGGTCTTACCGGAGAAGCTGCTCCACGCCGCGCCGGTGTTGTGCAGGCGGGTGAGCTGCACCACGCCCGGCAGCAGCGGCGCCGACTGTCCCACCTCTAAATGGGACGTGACCCACCATTTCAAAAGCTGGTCAAGGCCGATGGCACCCGCCAGCAGGATCGCATACCACATAATTTCAGTTCCTCCCGGAGTATAAGTGGCTCTATCATAGCCCATTTTCGCGGGGATTGCAACTTTATCTTGGCGGGGCGGGAGCGCCTCGCCTTTGTCAATTTGCACGGAGCCGCCCACCTGTCCGGTAGGCATTGCATGTATATTCACCAAATTGCCATAAACAGCGGATAAATATACAAAAATCGCCTTGACATTTCCAGTTGCCGGTGGTAAAGTATGCACCATCAACGAGAGAGACACAGCCGAGCGTTCCCGCACCGGGCGCGGCAAGGCACATCACCGGAAAGGCGGTACACCTATGATAAACCATTGTAATACAAGGGTGAGCGCCCTGCTTATACTGCGACGACGACAGAGCCAGCGACGACATCACGCCGCGTAACGCAGATGGATGCAATATGCATATACACGAATAAATATACATCTTCCATGCAGGGTATACAGAAAGGATATACGACCATGAAAAAGTTTTTTGCACTGATGCTGGCGCTGGTTATGGCGCTTTCTCTGGTGGCCTGCGGCAGCAAGGCCGATACGACAGCCGATGACAAGACCGATGACACCGCCGCAGCAGAGGCGGCCAACGCGCTGGAAAAGATCAAGGCCGACGGCGTGCTGACCGTGGCTCTCAGCCCCGACTTCTCCCCCATGGAGTTTGTGGACTCCTCCAAGACCGGTCAGGACCAGTATGTGGGCTTTGATATCACGCTGGCCAAGTACATCGCCGAGAATCTGGGCGTGGAGCTGGTCATCGAGCCCATGGGCTTCGACGCCAGCCAGACCGCCGTGTACACCGGCTCCGTCCCCATGAGCATCTCCGGCTACTCCTGGACGGAGGACAGAGCCGAGAACTATGAGCTCAGCGATTACTACTACGCCGGTGAAAACGAGACGAGACAGGCTCTGCTCATCAAGAAGGAAAACGCGGATAAGTACACCTCCCCTGAGGATCTGGCCGGTCAGGACGTGGGCGCGCAGAACGCCTCCCTGCAGATGCAGCTGGTGACGGAGCAGCTGACGGACGCCAATCCCATCTCCATCGGTGACATCACCGTGGGCGTCATGGAGCTCAAGAGCGGCAACATCGAGGCGCTGGCCGTGGCCTACGGCAATGCGGAGATGATCGTGGACGCCAACCCCGATCTGGCCATCTGCACCTGGGAGTTCGACGTAAAGGCCGAGTACTCCGCCAACGTTATCATGATGCAGAAGGGCGAGACGGAGCTGCTGGACGCAGTGAACGCCATTCTGGCGCAGGCCAAGGAGGCCAACCTCTACGACGGCTGGTACAAGGACGCCGTGGAGCTGGGCAAGAGCGAGAACGCACAGGAGCTGACTCTGGGCTGATACCGGTACACCTTCCGGCGGCGGGTACGGACGCCGTGCCCGCCGCCATCAAAGATAAGGGAGACACCCCATGAAATTCATCGACTTTGAAAAGCTGGCCGCCCTGTTCCTGAAATACTGGGACAAGTTCCTCATCGACGGCGTGGAGTACACGCTGGCGCTGGCGGCCATCACCGTGGCCTTCGGCGCGGTGTTCGCGTCGGTACTGGCGCTGATGAAGATGTCCAAAATACCGCCGCTGCGGTGGCTGTCCACCATCTATATCGAGATCATCCGCGGCACGCCTATGCTGCTGCAGCTGTACTTCTTCTATTTCGGCCTGCCGATGCTGATCCCGGCGCTGAACAAGCAGAAGTTTCTGTGCATCGCTATCGCCCTGATCTGCAACAGCGCGGCCTATGTGTCCGAGGTCATCCGCTCCGGCATTCAGGCCGTGGATCCCGGTCAGCGGGAGGCAGCGCTGAGTCTGGGCTTCAGCGAGAGCAAGGCCATGTGGTTCGTGGTGGTGCCCCAGGCGGTGAAGAACATCCTGCCGGCGCTGGGCAACGAGTTCATCATGATCATCAAGGACACGTCCCTTGGCTCCACGTTCTTCATCGGCGACCTGATGACCCAGTATCTGGTGGTCAAGGGCGCCACATACCTGCCCATCGAGCCGCTGGTGATCGTGGGCGTCATCTACTTCCTGATGACGTTCATTCTCAGCAAGGTGTTCGGCCACTTCGAAAAGAAGATGCAGAAGGCCGACCGGCACAGCGGCTATGAGCGCAAGCGCAAGCAGCAGCGGGAGGTGCATGTCTGATGGCACAGAAGCTGATCGAGGTACACGACCTGAAAAAGTATTACAACGGCGGCGATGTAAAGGCGCTGGACGGCGTAACGGCGGACGTGTACAAGGGCGACGTCATCGCGGTGATCGGGCCCTCCGGCGGCGGCAAGAGCACGTTCCTGCGGAGCCTGAACCTGCTGGAAACGCCCACCTCCGGCTCCATTCTGTTCAACGGGGTGGACATCACCGGAAAGAAGGTGGATCTCCCCCTGCACCGGCAGAAGATGGGCATGGTGTTCCAGCACTTCAACCTGTTCCCCAACAAGACCGTGCTGGAGAATCTGACCATGGCGCCCATCAAGATCAAAAAGACGCCCAAGGCCGAGGCGGAGGCCAGGGCCATGGCGCTGCTGCAAAGAGTAGGGCTGGCGGACAGAGCCAATGACTATCCCGCCCAGCTGTCCGGCGGGCAGAAGCAGCGGGTGGCCATCGTCCGGGCGCTGGCCATGGAGCCGGAGGTCATGCTGTTTGACGAGCCCACCAGCGCTCTCGACCCGGAAATGGTGGGTGAGGTGCTGGAGGTCATGAAGGAGCTGGCGCAGAGCGGCATGACCATGGTGGTCGTCACCCACGAGATGGGCTTTGCCCGGGAGGTGGGCAGCCGGGTGCTGTTCATGGATGCCGGCAGGATCGCCGAGCAGGGCAGCCCGGAGGACATATTTTCCCATCCCCAGAGTGCCCGCCTGCAGGACTTCCTGAGAAAAGTCCTGTAATAGCGGCGCTGAAAGCATACATCAGCCGTTTACTTCCTTCCTTTTTGGTGCTCCCCGTCCCTTCGCGGGGCGGGGAGCGTCGCATTTCAAGACAGGAGATCTATTATGAACACAGAAAAGCAGGCGGCGCTGGCCGCCATTGACGAGAAGAAAGAACTGGTGGCGCAGGTGGCGGACGCCATCTGGGACTACGCCGAGCTGTCCATGCAGGAGGTGAAATCCGCTGCCCTGTTCGTCAAGGTGCTGAAGGACGAGGGCTTTCAGGTGGAGGAGGGTATATGCGGCATCCCCACCGCCTTCTCCGCCTCCTTCGGCAGCGGCAAACCGGTCATCGGTCTGCTGGCGGAGTACGATGCGCTGTCCGGCCTTTCGCAGGAGGCGGGCAGCACCGTGTACCACGAGCTGGTAAAGGGCGGCAGCGGCCACGGCTGCGGCCACAATCTGCTGGGCGCGGGAGCCATGGCTGCCGCCATCGGCCTGAAGCACTATCTGACCCAGACCGGCAAAAGCGGCACCGTCATCCTGTACGGCTGCCCCGGCGAGGAGGGCGTGGCGTCCAAGGCCTATATGGCGCGGGAGGGTCTGTGGTACGGGCTGGACGCGGCGCTGACGTGGCACCCCGGCGACAGCAGCGAGGTGACCACCGGCTCCACCAACTCCTGCATCCAGATGATCTACACGTTCCACGGGCTGGCGTCCCAGGCATCCACCGCGCCGGAGCGGGGACGCAGCGCGCTGGACGCAGTGGAGCTGATGAATGTGGGCGTGCAGTTCCTGCGGGAGCACATGCCCCGCGACGCACGGGTACACTACTCCATTCTGGACGCAGGCGGCGTAAGCCCCAACGTGGTGCAGCACCAGGCCAGCGTCCTGTACATGATCCGCTCCAACTTCGTTAAGGACTGCATGGCTCTGCACCAGCGGGTGGACAAGATCGCGCAGGGCGCGGCGCTGATGACGGACACCACCATCGAGCGCCGCTTCGTGGACGGCCTGTCCGACACCGTGTGCAACCACGCGTTGGAGCAGGTGCTGTACGACAACTTCTCCCAGCTGGGCGTACCGCCCTGCACGGCGGAGGAGCACGCCTTCATGGAGGCGCTGTCCGCCACCTACCAGGGGCGGGATATTCCCGGCGGCGTGGGCGCGGAGAACGACCCCGCCTTCGCCGAAAAGGTGAAGGCCATGCAGACCAGCCACTTCAACGACTTCCTGATGCCGCTGTATCAGGGTCCCGCCTTCAACGCCGGCTCCACCGACGTGGGCGATGTCAGCTATCAGTGCCCTACGGCGCAGATCCATGTGGCGCTGTGGCCCAACCACGTCCCCTGCCACAGCTGGCAGGTGGTATCCTGCAACAAAACGCCCATGGCGCACAAGGCCACCGTCCACGCCGGCAAGGTGCTGTGCGCCGCCGCCATCGACCTGCTGGAGCAGCCCGCGCTGCTGGAGGCCGCCAAGGCCGAGTTCCGGCAGCGGACGGCGGGCGGGTACACCTGCCCCATCCCGCCGGACGCCGTGCCGGCGCCCCTGGAGCTGTAAAAAAACCAGACCGCTTCCCGCGCGGAGCCGCCGATCAGATAGTCGGTCTGTCCGCCGTGCATTCTGCCGGAAAATGTGCTATAATGGCGGCAAAACGTGAAGGGAGCACATCGCCATGAAAGGAACGGTCATCTATCACGCGCCTGTGGGCGACCTGCAGGTGGACTGGGAGGACGGCGCGGTAACGGCGCTGAAGCGCGCCGGCGCGGACGTAAAGGAGGCGGGCGCGCCCAACGGGCTGACGGAGCTGGTGTTCCGGCAGCTGGACGAGTATTTCGCCGGAACGCGCAGAGCCTTTGATTTCCCGCACCGGCTGCACGGAACGCCCTTTCAGGAAAAGGTCTGGGCTGCCCTGCGGGACATTCCCTACGGCGAGACGCGCAGCTACAAGGACATTGCGGAGGCCATCGGCCACCCGAAGGCGTTCCGCGCGGTGGGCATGGCCAACCATGCGAACCCGATATGCATCGCCGTGCCCTGCCACCGCGTCATCGGCGCGGGCGGCGCTCTCGTCGGCTACGGCGGCGGGCTGGACATGAAAACGGCGCTGCTGGCGCTGGAAAAGGCGCACCGCCGGTGAGAAACGCCCCGCCCGTCCCCCTGTTCACAGAAAATTTTCCCTTTCCGCCGCTTTTCGGATGGCATCTTGGCGGGAATCATGGTAATATAGTAGGTACTATTACCGAGAGGCGGGATGGATTTGGAGCTGAACAAGAGAAACATCAAGCGCATCATGCTGCTGATCGCGTTCGCGGCGCTGCTGTACTGGGGACTGAACAACCTGTCGTGGCTGAGCGGCATTCTGAGCGGGCTGTTGAACCTGCTGTCGCCGCTGCTGCTCGGTATATGCATCGCCTTTGTGCTGAACCTGATGATGGCGGCGCTGGAGCGGCTGTGGGATCGGGCGCTGGCCAAGTGGCGCAGCCCGTGGCGCGACAGGCTGAAGCGTCCGGTATGCCTGACGCTGACCATGGTTCTCTTTGTGGGCATCATCTTCGCCATCTTCTTTATCCTCATTCCCCGGCTGGAGGAGGCCGGCACCACCATGGTGGCCAACATCCCCACCTACGTCAGCCAGATCCAGAGCTGGTGGGAAAACCTCAGCGGTTTCGCCGCCGAGCACGGCGTGACGCTGCCGGAGCTGTCCCTCAGCGCCGATCAGGTGAAGGAGACGATCACCGGCTTTTTGCAGGAGAAGGGCGACAGCGTGGTGAACACCACCCTGAACATCACCACGTCCATCGTGGGCGCGCTGGTGAATTTCCTGCTGGCACTGGTGTTCTCCCTGTATCTGCTGGCGCAGAAGGAGACGCTGCTGGCACAGTCCCGCCGCCTGCTGCGGCGCATGCTGCCTCAAAAGGCCGCCGACCGGCTCATGCACCTGCTGAGCCTGGCCAACAACGCCTTTTCCAGCTTCGTCACCGGGCAGGTGACGGAGGCGTTCATTCTGGGCACGCTGTGCTGCATCGGTATGCTGATCCTGCGGCTGCCCTATGCGCTGCCGGTGTCGGTGATCATCGCATCCCTGTCGCTGATCCCCATTTTCGGCGCATGGATCGGCGCGGCCACCGGCGCGTTCCTTATCGTGTTCCAGAGTCCCATCAAGGCGCTGACGTTCCTGATCTTCCTGCTGATTTTGCAGCAGGTGGAGGGCAACCTGATCTACCCCAAGGTGGTGGGCAAATCCGTTGGCCTGCCGGGTCTGTGGGTGCTGGCAGCCGTGACCGTCGGCGGCGGCGCCTTCGGCGTGCTGGGCATGCTGCTGGGCGTGCCGGTATGCTCGGTGGTATACGCGCTGGTGCAGGACTTCATCCGCTCCGACAAGCCGGTCAGAACACCGCCGGAGGAATAATATGTGATATAACTGAAGCCGCCCGGAGGGGCGGCTTCAGACTGTCAAAAAAGCCTGTCATTGCGAGCCAGTCCGCGCCGCGAAGCAAGTG
>OHAS01001502.1_pt1 | contig 18510 bp, 19 predicted proteins | sample 1577131 | NCBI WGS metagenome assembly OHAS01 (sample SAMEA3541566, study PRJEB24748) | human gut metagenome | biome: human gut; feature: human-associated habitat; material: faeces | place: China | collected 2012 | reverse complement strand
AATCTATTTAGTCAAAAGTGTATCAATAAAAAAACAATCTAATTTGTTTTATATAAAGACTATAAATTATTAAAATATATCAGTATATATAATGTGCATTTTTAGCAAATTCCACAAAGGAGTATTTGTGTACATCGTATAAATGAATTTGACATTTAACATTTTTTTACGTATAATTTGGTGTGAAGATTTAGTATTAAAAAGTAGCGTTTATACTTTAGTGATACTGTAAATTACTATTAATTTCATAGTGATGAAGGTAATAATATTTGATATTATTCGGTATGTACACCGATAATATATATTAAAAGTTAATGCAAAAGAGGTGAGGAAAGAATGGCGTTAGACATTATAAAGGATATTGTTGAGGCTGAAGCCAAGGCTGACGAGATGATTAAAAACGCTGAGGCTGAAGCGGCGTCACTCAAAGCGGAGGCAGAAAAGAAGGGCGCAGCAATTATTGCTGAGGTCAGACAAAAATCCAAGGCTGAGCTAAATGCTGCAGCAGATGTGGCCGTCAGTGAAAGCAGTGGGGCTGTAGCTGAAATTGCCGAACAAGCTGAACTTGATTGCAGAAAAGTTAAAGAAAAAGCTTCTCTGAAAAAAGAAGAAGCAGTCAAAGCTGTAATTGGAAAGGTTGTGGGAATCAATGGCAATAGTTGAGATGAGTAAGCTTTCTGTTATTTGTCTGAACAGCCAGAAGAAGAGGTTTATTAAAGAATTGATGGATTTGGGTGTTGTAGAAATAAACAAGCCATCGGGCAATTCTTTGGATAATCCCATACCTGAGGGTACTTTTATAGCAAATAACAGTGCAGAGGTTTCTCACCTTGATGCACAGATAGCCGCATTTGGAGCAGCGCTTGAAACCCTTGACAGTTATGACCAGGGGAAAAAACCGCTTTTCAAAACAAGGAAGGAAGTCACAGTGGATGACTTTATTAAGGAAGTAGACGTCAATCAGGACTCAGCAAAGCATATATCCGAAGAAGCAAGTGCGTTGGTTAAAAGGGTTGCTGAGGCTAAAAATGAGATAAATAGATTGGCTCTCCTTATTAAAGGGCTTGAACCATGGAAGGAACTGGATTTGCCATTAAATGAAACAGGCACGAAAACTTCGGCTGTTTTCATGGGGGTTGTTCCTGTAAAAACAAACTATGACGTTCTTTTAAACACAGTTTTGGAAGAAGCTCCGTCGGCAGTTGTACAGAAAGTAAGCTCTGATAAAACTCAGACATATCTCTGTCTTATCTGTCTGAAAGACGAGAAATCCAAGGTTTTGGAATCACTGAAACAATTCAGTTTTACATCTGTTTCATTAAGCGAAAATAACGGGACTGCTGAAGAGGCAATTCAAGCTTATGAAAAGAAAATAGCAGCTCTAAAGGACGAAATCAGCGCTAATGAGGATCGTTTGAAGGAACTTGTAAAGCATAAGGAAAAAATTGAATATGCTTATGATGACCTTTTGCTGAAAAGAGACAGGGCAAAGGCCATAGGCGATATGATAAATACAAAAAAAGTGTTTTGTTTTGACGGATGGATTCCTACCGGTTCGTCTGAAACCGTTAAAAAACTTCTTGATAAGCATGAGTGCTATTACGAAATCAGTGAACCAATCAAAAACGAGGAAACGCCGATACTACTTAAAAATAATAAATTTGCATCTCCATTTGAGGCAGTCACAGAGATGTACAGTATGCCGTTAGCGACAGAGGTTGACCCAACGCCTATTATGGCTCCGTTTTATTTCCTGTTCTTCGGACTTATGCTTTCAGATGCGGCCTACGGTATAATACTGTCGGTAGCATGTTTTGCTCTTTCTAAGAAGTTTAAATTTGAAGGAACAATGAAAAAAATGATAACAATGTTCTTCTGGTGCGGTATTTCTACATTCTTCTGGGGTGTGCTTTTTGGAGGCTGGTTTGGAGATGCATTGACAGTATTTTCGACTACATTCCTTGGCAGAGAGATTACGATTAATCCTGTATGGATTGACCCTTTAAAAGAACCTATGACGCTTTTAATATTCTCGTTAATACTTGGAGCAATCCATATGTTTGTGGGAATGGGTATGCAGGCATATATGCTTATTAAAGACAAAAAGCCATGGGACGCACTCTTTGACATAGGTTTATGGTACCTGCTTCTTATTGGCCTTGTGCTTTTTGGAGTAGGCTCAATGATGACACCGGCTCTTTCATCTATAGGAAAATGGATGGCGATTATCGGAGCGGTTGGAATAATTGTAACTGGAGGCCGTAATAAAAAGGGCTTTGGAAAAATTACAGGAGGCTTTGGAAGTCTGTATGGTATAACAAGCTACCTCTCGGATGTACTTTCATATTCAAGGCTTCTTGCACTTGGACTTGCAACCGGAGTTGTTGCTAAGGTTGTTAATATACTTGGCTCGCTTGCGGGCAGCGGTATTGTTGGAATAATTGTATTTATAGCCGTATTCCTGTTTGGCACGGTATTTAATTTGGCGATTAATGCACTTGGTGCATACGTTCATTCCTGCCGACTTCAATACGTAGAGTTTTTCGGTAAATTTTATTCGGGAGGCGGAAGAGCCTTTTCCCCGTTATCCGGAAAGACCAAATTCTTTAAAATTATAAATAAGGAGGATAAATGATATGGTAGAGACATTATTAAGCGGTGGAGTTTTAGCATGTTTGGGAGCTGCATTTGCAGCCGGACTTGCGGGCATTGGCAGTGCGGTAGGTGTTGGTATTGCCGGTCAGGCTGCCGCAGGAGTTGTTTCGGAGGACCCCAATAAGTTTTCAAAGGTACTTGTTCTTCAGGTTCTTCCTGGTACACAGGGTATTTATGGACTTCTTATTGCATTCATTATAATGGTTAAAATAGGCCTTCTTGGAGGAGACGGAATGGTTGACCTCACAGTCGCTCAGGGTGCGTCAATATTTGCAGCATCTATACCTATGGGCATTGTTGGCCTTATATCAGCAATTTATCAGGGCAGAGCAGCAGCTTCAGGTATCATGCTTGTAGGCAAAAAGCCTAATGAGCTTTCAAAGGGTATGCTTTTCGCTGCTATGGTTGAGACATACGCAGTTCTTGCGCTCCTTGTTTCATTCCTTATGATCAACAGCATCCAGTTATAATTAATAGAAGAAAAGGAGGATACTCCTATGAATGATGGCAAAATTATTATTGATAAGATAATAGCCGATGCTGATGAGTCCGTTAAGAATATTTTATCGGAGGCAAGAAATGCAGCCGACGCCATAATTAGTGAAGCAGAGGAAAAAGCTGCTAGGGAGAAAGCCAAAAATGACAAGCTAGTTGCCGAGGAAAAGGAAAAAGTAACGGCTAAACAGATTTCAGGAGCAGAAATGCAGGCAAAAAAGGCTGTGCTTGCTCAGAAACAGCTATTGCTGGAAGAGGTAATAGAGGAAGCCGAAAAAAGACTTATTAACCTTCCTGACGATGAATATGTCAAGGTTATAGGAAACATGCTTAACAGCATAGATAAGAGCTTGGGAACAGAAGTTATTGTTGCCAAAAGGGATAAGGAAAGACTTTCTGAGGTGATTTCCGAAAAAGGCTTTACACTTTCCGAGCGAACAGCGGACATCAAAGGCGGCATAATCATCAGAAACGGAGATATTGAATATAATTATTCATTCGGTTCGATAATCACTATTGAAAAAGAAGACATACAGCAAATCGCAGCAAAAATACTTTTTGAGTAAGGGAGGGGTATATATGTCAAAACATAAGATTTACCCTTTCGCTGTTGCGGCGGTTCGTTCAATGGAAAACAATCTTATACCAAAGGATAGGCTGATGCAGATGGCTGACGCAGCTACGGCTGAGGACGCTTTGAGAATATTGACGGACAGCGGATACGGAGAACTCGCTCCAGGCGAAATTCATAATTTTGAAGAGCTTTTGTCCGCACATTTAACTGAAGTTTACAAATCTCTTGCGGGGCTTACTCCAGAGGAAAAGCTTATAGATGTTTTTCTTTATAAAAATGATTACCATAATATAAAAGTACTTATAAAGCAGGAGCTGTCAGGCGTAAACGGCGATGCGTATCTCATTAACGGAGGTACGATACCTCTTGAGAGGCTGAAAGAAGCGTTTTCTGAAAGAAAGTTTACAGACTTTCAGGAGATAGACCCAAAGGCCGTTAACGAGGCAATGGAAGCCTATGCTAAGACTAGAGACGGCAGATATATAGACCTTATACTTGATAAGGCATGCTTTAACAGTATGTCTCAGGCTGCTGAAAAAACTAAAAACGATTATATTATCGGATACGTTATCAGGCTTGCCGACGTGACAAATATTAAAACATTTGTAAGAGTGAAGAGGCTTGGCAAAAGCTTTAAACTATTTGAAGAAGCATATGTTCCGGGCGGAAGCATAGATGTTGAGGCATTTCGCAGAGCGGACGAAAGCGACAGTCCTGCGGGTGTATTAAGTGGTACAGGATATGGTCAGGTTTGCGAGAATTGTATGACATCAAGCTTTACAAAGTTTGAGAAGGACTGTGACGATTATTTAATGTCGTATGTTAAGGACGCAAAATATAAATCTCTTACGCCTGAACCTATTGTTGGATATATTCTTGCTAAGGAAACAGAGGTAAAGTGCGTAAGGATAATTATGAGCTGTAAGCTTAATGACATCGATGCAGACACAATAAAGGAGAGGGTGAGGGAAGCGTATGTCTAAAGTAGGAATTATAGGCGATAAAGACAGCATAATGGGTTTCCTTGCTCTCGGTATAGACACATTCCCTGCCTATGAGGCTGATGAGATTAAAAAAACAATCCACAGGCTCGTTGAAGAGGATTATGCTATCATATATATAACCGAACAGGCAAGTCTTCTTGCAAAGGACTTTATAGCGAGATATAAAGATAATCCGCTTCCGGCTATTATCGTTATTCCCGGTGTAGGCGGCAGCATGGGGCTTGGCATGAATGAAATCAGAGAATCCAGTAAACGTGCGGTTGGCGTGGATATTCTGTTTAATGACTGAGAGTGAGGTTGAAGATAAAAATGAAGACAGGTACAGTTGTAAAAGTCTCAGGCCCCCTTGTTATTGCAGAGGGAATGAGAAATGCAAATATGTTTGACGTTGTACGTGTTTCCAATAAGCATCTGATAGGCGAAATTATTGAGATGCACGGAGACAGAGCGTCAATTCAGGTATATGAGGAAACAAGCGGATTGGGTCCCGGCGAAACTGTAGTATCTACAGGAATGCCGATGAGTGTTGAGCTTGGACCGGGTCTTATTTCCACTATTTATGATGGTATCCAGCGTCCGCTGGAGAGCCTTTACAGAGTAAGCGGAAATAACATTCAAAGAGGCGTAGAGGTTCCTTCGCTTGACAGAGAAAAGAAATGGGACTTTGTTCCCCAGAAGACTGTCGGCGATAAGGTTGTTGCCGGAGATATATTCGGCGTTGTACAGGAGACTCCTGTTGTTGAATGCCGTATTATGGTTCCATGGGGACTTAACGGAACAATAAAGGAGATTAAAGAGGGAAGCTTTACGATTGAAGAAACAGTTGCAGTTATTACTGATGAAAACGGTAATGACGTTCCTGTAACAATGATGCAGAGATGGCCCGTTCGAAAAGAAAGACCATATAAAGAAAAAAGAACGCCGGATACACTCCTTGTAACGGGACAGCGTGTAATTGACACATTTTTCCCCATAACAAAAGGTGGTGTCGCCGCAATTCCTGGTCCGTTCGGAAGCGGAAAAACAGTTACTCAGCATCAGCTTGCTAAATGGTCAGACGCAGATATAGTAGTTTATATAGGCTGCGGCGAGCGTGGCAATGAGATGACAGACGTTCTTAATGAGTTCCCTGAACTTAAGGACCCAAGAACCGGCGAGTCACTTATGCAGAGAACAGTCCTTATAGCCAACACATCAGATATGCCAGTTGCTGCACGAGAGGCATCCATTTATACTGGTATAACAATAGCGGAGTATTTCAGAGATATGGGATACAGCGTAGCGCTTATGGCAGATTCAACATCCCGCTGGGCAGAAGCTCTTCGTGAAATGAGCGGACGTCTTGAGGAAATGCCGGGCGAGGAAGGCTATCCAGCATATCTTGGCAGCCGACTTGCACAGTTTTATGAGAGGGCCGGACGTGTTTATTGTCTTGGCAGTGATACCAGAGAGGGCACGCTTACAGCTATCGGCGCTGTTTCCCCTCCTGGAGGTGATACATCAGAACCGGTTTCACAGGCGACTTTGCGTATAGTAAAGGTATTCTGGGGACTTGACGCATCGCTTGCATATAAACGTCATTTCCCGGCAATTAACTGGCTTACCAGTTATTCGCTCTATCAGGATAAAGTGGATGCATGGGCTGATAAACATGTTAATGAGAACTTCTCGGAACAAAGAACTGAGGCTATGAAGCTTCTCCAGCTTGAGGCCGAACTTCAGGAAATTGTCCAGTTGGTTGGTGTAGATTCACTTTCAGCTCCTGACAGGCTTATACTTGAGGTATCACGTTCTATTCGTGAGGACTTCCTTCATCAGAATTCATTCCATGATGTTGACACATTCACGTCACTTCTTAAACAGTATAGACTTCTTGAGCTTATTCTTCACTTCTACCATAAGGCAGGAAAAGCCATTGAACAGGGCGTAAGCATTCATAAGCTTATTCAGGTTCCTGTTCTTGAGAGGATAGGACGTGCTAAATATATCAGAGAAAGAAACGTAACTAAGGAATATGATGAAATCCTTTCTGACATAGATTCACAGATAGACGAACTTATTAAAGAGGGGGCTGAGGAATTATGATAAAGGAATACAGATCAATTCAGGAAGTTGCCGGCCCTCTTATGCTTGTAACTGGAGTAGAAGGCGTAACATATGACGAGCTTGGAGAGATTGAGCTTTCAAGCGGAGAAATAAGACGATGTAAAGTACTTGAAGTAAATGGAGATACTGCGCTTGTTCAGCTTTTTGAGAGTTCAACAGGTATCAATCTTGCTGAGAGCAAGGTTAGATTTTTGGGGAAATCTCTTGATTTCGGAGTGTCTCCCGATATTCTTGGCCGTGTATTTAACGGTATGGGAAAGCCAATTGATGATGGTCCTGAAATAATACCTGAAAAAAGACTTGATATTAACGGCGCTCCTATAAACCCAGCGGCAAGAGAATATCCGTCGGAGTTTATTCAGACAGGCGTTTCCGCAATCGATGGTCTTAACACACTGGTTAGAGGACAGAAGCTTCCTATATTTTCCGGTTCAGGACTTCCACACTCACAGCTTGCGGTTCAGATTGCCCGTCAGGCAAAGGTTAGAAGTGCTGAGTCGAAATTTGCCGTTGTTTTTGCCGCTATCGGTATTACATTCGAGGACGCGGAGTTCTTCATAGAGGACTTTAAGAAAACAGGCGCTATAGACCGTTCAGTTGTGTTTGTAAACCTTGCAAACGACCCTGCTGTAGAACGTATATCAACACCTCGTATGGCTCTTACAGCGGCTGAGTACCTTGCCTTTGAGCAGGGTATGCATGTACTTGTAATATTAACTGATATTACTAACTATGCTGAGGCGCTCCGTGAGATTTCTGCGGCTAAAAAAGAGGTTCCCGGACGTAGAGGTTATCCCGGATATCTTTATACAGACCTTGCTACAATGTATGAAAGAGCAGGAAAAATTAAAGGCAAGGAAGGCTCAATAACAATGATACCTATCCTTACAATGCCTGAGGATGACAAGACACATCCTATACCTGACCTTACTGGATATATAACAGAGGGACAGATTATACTTTCACGTGACTTGTACAAAAAGGGAGCACAGCCGCCTATAAATGTTCTTCCGTCTCTTTCTCGATTAAAAGATAAAGGTATTGGAAAAGGAAAAACCAGAGAAGATCATGCGGACACTATGAATCAGCTTTTTGCTGCTTACTCAAGAGGTAAGGACGCAAAAGAGCTCATGGCTATTCTTGGCGAATCAGCGCTTTCAGATATAGATAAGCTTTACGCCAAGTTTGCTGATGAGTTTGAGAAGGAATATATTTCTCAGGGCTTTAGAACAGACAGGTCTATAGAGGAAACGCTTGATATCGGATGGAAGCTTCTCAGAATGCTTCCTAAGAGCGAGCTTAAGCGTATAGGCGATGAATATCTTGACAAATATTACTCTGAAAACGAATAATATATCGCTTTTTGAAAGGGGTGATAAACTTTGGCAAGATTAAACGTAAATCCGACGCGAATGGAGCTTGCAAGACTTAAAAAGCTTTTGGCAACGGCAACTAGGGGCCATAAGTTACTTAAGGATAAGCTCGACGAGCTTATGAAACAGTTCCTCGATATAGTGAGGGAAAACAAACGACTGCGTGAAGAGGCCGAAAAGGCGCTTGACGAGGCATATAAAAGCTTTATTATAGCCAGAGCCGTAATGAATGAAGAATATATGGGCGAGGCGCTTATGATGCCAGGAAATTCAGTTGAGGTTTCTGTAAGCGAAAAAAACATTATGAGCGTTCATGTTCCGAAATTCAAGTTTAATACTAATGAGAATGAAAAGGCTGATGTTTGTCCCTATGGATATGCATTTACATCGGCTGAACTCGATAATGCCGTTGCTTCATTTTCGGCGGCGATGGAGCCACTGCTCCGTCTTGCGGAGAGTGAGAAGAGCGCTCAGCTTTTGGCGCAGGAAATAGAGAAAACAAGAAGACGTGTTAATGCTCTTGAAAACGTTATGATTCCCAACTACGAGGAAACCATAAAGTATATCAGAATGAAGCTTGAAGAAAATGAAAGGGCCGGAACTACAAGGATGATGAAGGTCAAGGATATGATTGCGGCCAAAGCTATTGAGGAAAGAAAAAAACAGGATAAGCTTCAGTTTGAAAAAACAGAAAAAGAAATATCTTAAATAAAAAAGGACTTCTTGGAAGTCCTTTTTTATTATGCAGCAGTGTTGTTATACAGTTCAATTATTTTCTGCCATGTGATAGTACCTACAGTACCGGTGACTGGAATGCCATACAGACTTTGCAGTGCGGAAACAGCCGCCGCCGTATTTTCGTCAAATATTCCAGTTGTATCAACAGACGGTATAGACGGATTTGTTTCGGATATTGTCTGAAGAAAATTCTGCAAACGAAGCACATCGTTGTTTTGTATTCCTTCTGATAAAATATACCCTGGATATATAAGCTCAGCTTGGCTTTGATATTCTGTAGGTATTGTATTTATTAATGTACTGTAAGCAGAGGTAAGGGCTTTCCACGTATCCCTGCCAACAATGCCGTCAACGGCAAGACCCTGCATATCCTGAAATGCCATAACCGCCTGTTCTGTTTCATCTCCAAAGTAACCGTCTATTGTAATATTTGAAATTTGAGGATAAAAATATGCTACTACATTCAGATAATATTGGAGTGTTTTTATATAGTCTCCTGTCTGTCCCTTGCTTAAAAGTGTAGGATAAATAGGAGCTACTTCCTCATATGTCACTTTATCCGCGGTAAGTTCAGCTAAGCGGCTAATTCCGTTATAGACATTTTTAATTTTATACCAGGTTGACTTTCCAACGATGCCGTCCTGAGTCAGATTAAATATATATTGAAACTGTTTTACCGCATTTTCAGTTTCGACGTCAAAAATACCAATAGGTTGGCTTATCAATGGTATTGAAGGGTAGTTTACAGCAATCCTGTTCAGCTGACGCTGTATTATCTGAACATCATTTCCGCTGCTTCCTATCTTCAGAACGTAGCCTGGATAGGATTCCACATTAGTTGAGATAGGGGCGTTCTCTATTATATTTATATCGTCACCATAGTAGTAACGCAGTATATCATACGGTATATACCCCTGCTCGGCTAAATCAACAGTACCCCACTGCGACAGACCCTCACAGGTGCTTGTAGTTCCGTTGCAGTAGGCGGCAAACAAAGGAACAATACTTCCCTGCCTTGTAATATAATCATTAAATATTTCGTCAACTATCTGAGATACATTCTCAAATATTTCCCTGTCCTTTACAAAGTAGTGGTCATACTGTGTAGAATTGGTAATATCAAAGTCGTACCCCTTGCTTCTGTACCATTCAGTATAGATACGGTTTAGGGTATAGGAAATCTGAGCATATATATTGGACCTTATTGCATTTTCAGGCCATGTTGGATATATTTCGCTGGAGGCAACGTTTTTAATATAATACGGAAAGTCAACAGTTACATTTTCAGCGGCCTGGTCGGGCCTTCCTAAATGTACAGTTATTGTTTCCGGGACATAGGGTAATACTTGAGATGACATTATGAGCCTCCTTTACAGGTTATCAAAATTTCTTTCATAAACGGTGTCGTCGAATTTAATATTTTTCGCACCGACATCGGGTTTTAATATAACAGGCTGAACAGATGTTATTCCATCAAATACCGGTACATTATAAAAATTTTCTGACAGATAACCATTTGCAGATACGGTTATGTCGTAGGTGGCGTATGGCTTTGAGTTTCCAGGAGACAGCGAAAGAGATTTGTCTGGGGTTGGAAGGGAGACAGCGAGTGTCTTTCCGTCCATATCGGTACGAAGAATCCTTCCGATATATACTTTTTCTCCTAAATCTTTGCTTACAACAATTTCAGAACCTGAAATAGGGGCGGCGCCTGACGATACCTGAAATTTAAGAAAACCCTCTTTGGGATTTTGAGTTATATAGTTATCAATCAGCCCGGATATTCCTCTTTTGCTGCTCTTTACATCGTTATCATTCTGCTGTGCGATAATAACCTCCGGTGGAATTGAATATGGATACATTTGATTCCTCCTTTTATTGCGTTATTCTATAATATTCGTTAATTGAACTGGGGGAACATCTGTTAACAAAATAAGCTGGTACTTTTTATTTCAACTAAAAAAAGAGGATATTCAAAGAATATCCTCTAATTACAGTGTGTCTATTTACAAATGCAGTCTCCTTTGTATCTCCGACAGCATCGCTCTTCCATGAAAAAAGCATTGAATAAGCAGTAATATCATTGATATTACAAAGCATATTACAGATGGTATAATCATTCGGTTAGGAAGAGTATTTGTCAGTATAAAGGGCACTATTCCTAATATACAGCTCAAAATCAGATAAAAAATATAATCCTGTATATGAAATTTCCGAAACCATGCGATAAAAATTGTAGCAACCATTGAACAGGTGCAAAGAATGGGGAATACAAAATCTACCGACCAGCCGTTAAAGCCTGTTGCAAAATCCCATATAAACGCAATTATTATAACTAATACAGCCTGCCAAATAATACTTTTAGGCATATTCCTATATTTTTTCGCCATTATAACAAAGTCTGTCCAGAAGCTTCCGATACCTGCTATAACAAATATAGACCACCATCCGTTTGCAGGAAATACAAGATTAACAGCCACACTGATTAACGCGGCGCAGACAGATACAAAGGCTACCCATATGGTGACCTTTTGACTGAATGACCCTTTTGACGCAAAGAGCAGGGGATAGCGGCTTTCGCCGGAATCCGCTGTACCAGAGGGCACGTTCATACATAATGGACAGCGAGACGGATTATCAGGCAAATCGACTTTGCAATGCTCACACCGCAGCATTATTACCATCCCTTTCAACATTAAACTGTTCAAGATTAGAGATAACCTGTATTCCTATACCCATATCGGTCAGCCTTCTGAAAAATTGCTGCTCAATTCCCTTGTTGACCAACGGAGATGATATGCCCACGGCAAGTATGTCGCCGAATGTGCATAGGCAAATCTGAGGACGCTTGGTGCTTACAAACGCGTCAAATAGCTTTATATGCTCCACAGCCTCATCAGGCATTGCTATCCGTCCAAGATTTGAGAAAGCGACCGTTTCTTTACGGGCCACAATTTCTCCCGCCAGACGAAGCACAGGTATTTTTAACAGCAGGGGAATGGCCCTGATTGCAGGGTTGCTTTCAATTGATGAAAACTGGCTTATTATCCCGCTGATATTATCCTTTGTAAGCTGTTCCTTAAAGGACTGCTTTACAACTTCCAAAACCTCGTTTACTTCATAATGTGATTTGTCAGCCTTATAGGCAACATGTATTACACCGAAAAAGTTTCTGATGGTCTGTGAGGGGAAGTATTGCCGCATATTAACGGGAACAGAAACAACAATGGGACGCTTGCGGTCCCTTACAGCCATATTGTCGCATATAGCGCAGATAAAAACCCCTATCAAAAATTCACTGACAGTAGCGTCATATTCATGGGCTTTGTCAATTACCGCCCTTGCGGACATAAATCCCTCAATAACACCTAGGCGTTTGTTGTCTATCCTTTCCCCATGTATTCTGTAGGCGCGCTTGGACTTAGGTTTTCGTGTGGTTTCAGACTTATCATAATATTTATAAAAGGCGTCCATATTTTTCTGAAATGTGGATAAGCCGTAGTCTGCCGACCAGCCTGAAATTTTATACCGTTCCTCCAGATAATGATATACTAAAACACGGAGAAATTGTATCGCTCCGGTTCCGTCTGTCAAGGCATGGAACACTTCAAAATTAATTCTGTACTTATAGTAGGAGACCCTGTATAACAGCCCATGGTTAAACGGGTCATAAATAGGGGCGCATACCGGAATATCCTCCTCGTGTACTATTGGTTCAAAAGTACTTTCCTCAAGGTAATACCAGAATATACCCTTTTTTAGTATAGAACGGTATATAGGGAAAGTTTCAACAGTTTTATTTAAAGCGCGCTGAAGCATAGGGCCGTCAACGGGCTCTTTCAGTTCGCAAACAAAGCGAAAAACCTTTGTATCACGCTTGGAACTGGTTGGCGGAAATATTTTTGCCGCGTTATCCAGTCTGCTCCATTGTCTGCTTTTTTCCATAGCAAATTACCCCTTATTTAAAAAAGCATTAATAATTTGATAAGTCTGCTGTACATGCTCAAAAGTCGGCGGCAGCATTAAAAATGAGTGAAGTGAGTCAGGAATACGTACTACCTCAACATCATTTCCGGCCTCCCTAAGCTTTTCGCCATAGGCCTCTCCCTCGTCACGCAGCGGGCAAAATTCCGCAGTAATGATAAGAGTTCTGGGCTGATTTGTAAAATCATCGGCCAATAGCGGAGCAAAATACGGATTGTGGAGGTCGGCCTCCGAGCTTCTGTATAATTCAATCACATCCTGTATTCTTTTGGAGGTTAAAAGATAACCTGTTCCATTTTCTCTGATAGACGGGAAGGGTGATGATTCACTGTGGTCATTATATGTTGCCGGATAAATTAGTATTTGCCTTTGCGGCATAAATTCTCCTCTGTCTCTGGCCATCAGTGAAACGGCCGCGGCTAAATTACCTCCGGCGCTGTCTCCAATCAGTGTAATTTTATCTGCGCTTACACCTTCGATGTTATGCAGAAAAAACTCCTTGGTTACGGCATAGCAATCCTCCGGCGCGGTAGGGAATTTATATTCCGGGGCAAGCCTGTAGTCAACCGAAGCAACCATACAGCCTGTCATCTTGGCAAGATTGGCGCATATACCCGTATAGTTCTCAATACCTCCTGTTACCCAGCCGCCGCCGTGAAAAAAGATTAACAGCGGAAAGTCACGTTCCTCATTGGGTGCGAAAAGACGGACAGGAATTGTATGTTTTCCTGATTTGATTACACGGTCCCAAATTTTATAGTCGCTTGGCTTACCGTGAAGCCATGCGGTTAAATTTTCAAGCTTTCTTTCCAGTTTGTAGCTTTTCTTTATATCTGGTTCCAAAGCCGTAATGGCTTTGAGTGTTGCTTGCATTACCTTGTTTATAGCCAAATTTGTACTCCCTTCTTTACTTAAGAAACCGGAATACCACCGGTGCTCACAAGCAATCGTATTTGTATTAATATACCACATTTTGTGGATTACCACAAGCAGACATGCAGTTCTAAAACCACATATACTATGACTTAATTCGAGTGTAAGGCGCTTTTTTATACATTCCTTCATAAAATCTTAATACTTTTTAAGAGTTTTATAATGGAATATTTAACCTCATAATGATAAAATCAAAGCATAACAGGCAAACAGATTTGATTTAGGAGGAGATTGGCATGAAGAATTTTGTATTTAATGTTTTGGCCTTAGCCGGTATTGCTTTAATGTCCGTATCACATGTGGCCTTTGCCGCACCAATTGTTGAAAAGCTGGACTACAAAGCCGAAGTAAACGGCACAGCGCTTGAAAATCAGATATATGAAAATATTGACCACGCTCATATGCTTCCGGTCAGGGAGATGAGTGAAATTCTTGGATATACAGTTGAGTGGAATGCGGAGGAAAATTCCTGCCTTGTCGGCTCAGACGAGGTTCCGAGTGTGAAGTTTTATATCGGTGAGGATAAATATATTTATGGCGCCGACGCTGTCGGAGAACTTGGTGCGGTTCCTGAGCTTAAGGACGGGCTTTCCTATGTACCGTCAACATTTTTCAGCAGATTTTTTTCGCTTGATATGACAAATGAGCAGGACGGAACTATAAATATTACGTCTCCGGCGAAGGTTCAGCTTAAGGAAAATGAAGTCAATAAAATAAAGGCAGGAGAAAACTTTACTGTAAAGCTTGAGGAAAATGCCTCAACAGGTTATCAGTGGACGATAGAGAAGGACGATAAGGTACAGCTTTTAAAAACAAAAATAGATCAGGCATTAAATGAAAGTACCGAGGAGTATGTCGGCGCACCTAGAATGGTAACATGGACATTTAAGTGTGATACTCCGGGTGAGTATACAATAAAGTATACATACGAGAGAAGCTTTGAGAAAAACAGTACGAATAAAACTATAGAATATAAAATAGCAGTAGAATAACGAAGTCTTCACAACTCCATAATTTTAATAAAAGGGAAACCACCAGCGTTAATTTGCAGGTGGTTTCCTTTTTACTTAAAGAATGGAGGTATATCAGTATTTAGAAAATGTCCACAATTTCAAAATACCGACAGATAATAATTTAATTACACTTTATGTATCTATTTTAAGGAGAGGTATACCTGATACAAAGAGTATAATTAATTATTACCGATAGTATAGCTATCGGTTTACGAATATATTATCACTTATTTGCTAATATTGTCAATAGTAACAAGTATTAGAATGGGTGATTTTATGAAGATGATTGCAAATAATTACGAAGTAAATGAAATCATGCGTATATTACGAGAGTGGACTAATATGACTCAAACCGAGTTTGGCAAAGCAATGGGTAAAAGTGAAGTTGCAATAAGAAAATATGAAGCTGGAGAAATATTCTGTAACTTTGATGAGATATTAAAATTATGTAAGGAAAATGGAATTAAAATAACATTTGAGAAAAAATAAACCCATTCAGTGAGTGACGCTGAATGGGCCTTTATTTTTTATTGCCTGAAAGCGAAAAAACGCTTAAAAGGCTATGTAAGTTTTTGCAGGGCGTCCCGCAAACCCGCATGAAATCAAAGTTTGCGCGTATGCCCTTAAAAAGTCCCGCCACGCTTTGCAACGTGCGCTTGTAAAGTTGGGCGGCATTTGGGCGGCAAAAAAGCAAAATCAGCAAGTCCTGGCCTGCTTGCCACTATTGAGAACAACTAGATAGCATAGTGCGCCATATACCAATAAGACTTACTACTTCTGTTGCTGCTTTTGTTCTAGCAAATCAATTATTCTATATAAGCCCAAGAATAGGCCAAACATGATACTATATAATGCTAAGAAAAGCTGCTCCGTTTCACGAAAAAATGCAGGCTCTCCAATCGCATAGATGATATAGTATATAACACCGATTAGTGATAGCAAGGAAATACCCAGCAAAATCTTTGAAACGTGCTTTTTCATAGTCATGATTCCTCCATAGTTATGTTGTACACCTACTTCACCGAAGGCGATCTTCGCCTTATACCAATAATGCGTACATGACGTTTACATCGGTTTTAGGTTTTTATTAAGCCTGTCCACCATCCAGGCAATTCGCTTTTCCCGTCCAGCGTCTGTCTTTGCATCGAGATATGCCCGTGTATAAGTTTTCTTTACGGATAGAGACATGGCTTGAAAATTTGTGTAAGCGGGTTCGTACACTTCCAGCAGTGCGGACAGACAGGCAATTTGTTCTTCTGTAATAATTGCCAGAGGGTTTGAAGCTTCCCACTGTCCGTTCTTCTTGGCTTCATCTATTTTCTTCCTGCCAAAATCAGTCATAAGCCCTTGTTCCTCAAGTTTTTTCACCAATGCCTTATTCTTTTGTGACCATTTGCTGTTCTTTCTGCGCGGAGAAAAATATTTCTTATATGTCTTATCATCAATCTTTTCCATCTGTCCGTCAATCCAGCCAAAACAGAGAGCTTCTTCCAGAGCTTCTCCCGCTTTTATCGTTTTTGTTCCACCAGACTTACCGAACAAAAGCCAAATACCGTCATTTGATATACAATGCTTACCGAGCCATTCACGAAAATCTTCTCTGTTGGCAAATTTCATTGTTTCGCTTATGATATGTCCCTCCTTATCGTTTGTTTTGACCGCCCAAAGTGTGCAAATCTCCGATTTGTCGGTCTGTGCCTTCTCCGCCAAAGGTGTATTTGTTTCCATTCTAAAGCAACCCTCATAAAAGTCAAATTGAGAGCGGCATAGTTAAAAACTGTTACTTGTTTCTACAAACCTTTATAACGATTTAGCAAATATGGGCGGCAAATCGTCCAATCTATAAACTGATACATTCGACTAAAACCCAGTAACCATGCGCTTTTCAGCTTATTGGGAAGCCTTAACCGGCTGAAAAAATATCTATTTTTTATATCGCTTTTTCTATTCCTTCTTCAATTGCTTCAATTTCTTTTTCTTCCTCGGTTTCGTCATCTTTTCCGTTTCCCCAAATAAACCTTTCAAGCTGTCTGCCAAAAAGCTTATCTGACCATTTTACTGAGCGTCCAACCAATACGGCGTGAATAATTGTTCCCTCCCTAATTCCGTAAAGCGTGCCAAAATATGCGAAAGACAGTATCACCGATATTGTTACAATGGTTATGTCACATATATTTTTGGCGTTTGGAAATGGAATTTTAAACCTCTGCGCAACGGCCTGCGCCAGTCCCTCGGCAGGAAGCGCCATAAGTCTTGGCACAAGATACACCTTTATTGCCGCGCCAAGCAGCAGGGCGCTGATAAGCGTATATACAAGCTGCATAATATATGTATCGCAAGGGGGAAGCACTCGGTTTACAAGGGCAACGGCCGAGTTGACAAAAAAACCATATATGATTGAAAGAATAACCTGAATAAAGTTAATTACCCTAAAGTTCTTTCCAAGCAAAATCCACTGTATAATAACAAACGAGGCAAAAACAATTGCCGTCATTAATCCAAGATTTGCATCCAGTATAAGACTGATTTCATTTGGCAGAGATGAATTTGGAGAAATACCCAAGGGCGTCATTTTGGATATGGCAATAGCAACAGCCGTAAAATAAATACCTATTAGATATACGCTTATACGTTTTATAAGCTGACCTGATATTTTCATTAATTGTCTCCTTTTGCTGAATTTTGTTCTATATTATACAACAAGATTTTCCTGCGAACAAGCTTTTTGTTGTAGGTTTCAGCATAATATGGTAAACTGTCCTTGCGAATTTAAAAAGAAAAGGAAGAAAAACATGAAAATAGAGAGAAGCTTTCCAAAGGCAACAGTAACAGATAAGGCTGTAAGGGCGTTAAAAGGCGGCCATCCTTGGGTTTTTGCAGATGAAATCATAACGATTGAGGGCGGATATGAAAACGGTAAACTTGTTGATGTGTTTTCTAAGAAAAACCGCTATATGGGAACGGGCTTTATTAACGACAATTCTAAAATAAGAGTTCGTATAATATCTAAAAATGCCAACGATAGGTTTGACGGGGACTTTTGGGAAAGAAGGGTCCGCTATGCGCTTGACTACCGTAAAACAGTAATGGGCGAAGATTTTAACTGTTGCCGTCTGATATTTGGCGAGGCCGACCAGTTTCCGGGACTTACCGTAGACAGATTTGGGAGCGTAATTGTAACCCAGTGTCTTTCTCTTGGAATAGACAAAATTAAAAATATTCTTTTTCCGCTTATTGTTAGGGTATTAAGAGAAATGGGCGAGGAAATAGACGTTCTTTATGAAAGGAATGACGTTAAAATCCGTGAGAAAGAGGGAATGGAGGAATACAAGGCTTTCTTTGAGGGTGAAGGGCTTAAAACAAATACTGACGGAAAAACAATAATAACAGAAAACGGTATTAAATACAACATAGATTATATAAACGGGCAGAAAACAGGATTTTTTCTTGACCAGAAATACAACAGGCTTGCAGTAGCCAAAATAGCAAAGGGAAGGCGCGTCCTTGACTGCTTTACTCATACAGGGGCCTTTGCAATGAACTGTGCCGCGGCGGGTGCAGAGCTTGTGACAGCCGTTGACGTATCAAAGGACGCCGTTGAAATGACCAGAAAAAACGCGCAGCTTAACGGGCTT
>OHAS01001501.1_pt1 | contig 18518 bp, 19 predicted proteins | sample 1577131 | NCBI WGS metagenome assembly OHAS01 (sample SAMEA3541566, study PRJEB24748) | human gut metagenome | biome: human gut; feature: human-associated habitat; material: faeces | place: China | collected 2012 | reverse complement strand
CCAGGACGCGCTACATTCAAATTGAACTTATCGTACAAATGATTAGCAATATACAGAACTATCTTATTATCTGGTACACCTAAAGCATTGAGTTGCGACATATAAGCCTCAACCCCCGCTCTCATCTGAGTAACATCTCCACTCATTTCAATACTCTCAACATCAATCGCATAAAAAATAGGCTGTTGCTTACCTGCGACAACCTTTTGAGTTCGATTATAAAAATCTCTAGCTTCTTGTTGAGCGTCTGATGTAGATGTAGCAGCAAAATATGCATATACTGCATACTTTCCGCCAGCTGAAATACATTGTTGCAAATTCTCCATGTACTTTAAATCTTGGTGAGCAGAACCATGTTGGACTCGTATAATACTCAAAGTAACATCATCAGCTATCACACTAGGCCAATCAATTACACCTTGCCATTCAGACACATCAATAATCTTGCCAATATGTTGTGGTTTAGGTGTATCTGGATTTGTTGGGGTGTTATTGTTGAGCTTATCGTCAATGTATTTCTTCAATGTTTCTTCTAATTCTTGCGTATTTCCACCATTTAGTTTTGAAATAGTTTTAGTAACGCTAGTACTAATTTCATTCATTTTTTGAAGAATATTAATGTTATTTCTAAGAACTGAATAAGGTAAATTATTTAATGTTAGTTGCGTTTGCTGCGTTGGATCAAATGGATACCATGTAAATCCAACTATCATTACCTCTGTAACTAATTTAACTGTCTTTACTTCTAATCTTCTAATTTCCCCTATATCAGGTTTAATATTACTCGATTCATTAGCTGTACCAGATATTAATGGTTCTAGTTGGAATTTACTTCTAACATATGCCTCCATTGCATTTTTATCATGGAATCTATCATCCGACATATCTGCTGCTGGATGTTCTCCCCATTTTGCAATAGAATCTTTATCTTCAACCATAAAATCATCAAAATACTTTTCTGTATGAGTTTCTTCTTCTGTTTCTGTGTGAGTAGTAGGACCTGTACCACCGCTTTTAATTAAATCTAACGGATTTAACCAAGTTCCATCATTAGTAAAAGATTTTCCAACCGCAACATTGAAGTCTTGACGTGTTACCCCAACATGTAAATGATCTGTATCACGATAACCTATTATATCACCTGTTTTTACAGTATCTCCCACATTAACTGTTATTTTACTAGCACTTGAAAACGCCTCTTGATAAACAACATTATATCCACCACCAGAAATAACAACATAATTACCTAATCCGCCCATATATGACTTAATTGCAACTTTCCCACCATGTACTGCATGAACTTCACTTCCTGGGTGATCTACTGAGCCAAAATCTAAACCGTCATGGAATCCGTTAGGTCTAAATTCACCACCTGCATTAACACCGAATAATTGACTTCCCATAAATTTTCCTTCACCTACGTCTGGAAAAGGCCAACCCCAACTACTACCATCAGTAACTGTGATTTCTGTGGTGGTTGTAACTTCATGTTCAGTTCCTATTGCTCTAATCTTATTAATAATTCCAGTTGAATCAATATTTAACTGAACTTCACTTGTATCGTGCAGGTAGTCTAATCTTTTACCTTTATTTTGATAAAAATCTTTCTTGTTATAAATTCGTATATTTCTATTATCTGGATAAAAAATAGCATTTTCCCAAGTAGATAAAATCTTAGATATCATATCTTTACCGTTAGTATTTCCTAAATCCATTATTTGTTGATTATCAAAATTACCGATAACTTGATATGAAAAACCCTTGTTATTTTCATTGAGATAAAATGCTAATACATCATTAACTGTGTACGTCTTTTCGCCACTATTGACCTCATACTTCCACAAATTAGCTAATTCATTAGATACATGTGTCGCCGTTATTTGTATAGTTGATACTCCTGCAGCATAATCTACTGCAAGTGTTTTAATAATATATTCTTGACCGTCAAAAAATATACTAGACTCTACTGCAATTATCTTAAACAAGTCTGAACCATCATCGTACACTGTAAAGGATAATTGATAGGTATCATTTTCAGCCCACTGAATGTTAAAACTATTCCATAAGATATTATTCAAAATAAAAATCTTATCTTGATTTCTAGGTTTAAGTTTAACTATTCTTTCATTCAACTACTTCCACCACCTTTAGAATGTATAGATAAATGGAAATGAAAATGTTATATCTGCTACTTTATCAAGTGTTATTTCGTTCCAACCTTTTTCTAGTTTGATATATCCAAAATCAGTTTCCATTGAATCATAACTATTATTCTTATAAGTATTGATACCGTCCAAAACTACTGTATCATTGCTATTTAATGACCCTTTGAACGTCCAACTTGTTTCATTTGTCGTATTTTTAACCGTTAGTCCACCATTTGCAGATTTAATTGTTATCTTCAGATCGTGCTTTTGAAAATATGGATCTACTGCAATATCACTAGCGTTAAATATTCTAAAACTTGTTTGATTATTGAAATGATAGTTTAAATTTGGAACGTCAGCTAAATTCAATCCATATCCCCAACCATTAGATTGAGAAATTTGGTCTGACCTTAAATAGCTATATTTAACGCCACTAGGATTTTCAAACGCTACTGTGAATGTTGCCCAATGTGAACCGTCTTCATTAGGAGCTATCGTAAAAGGTGCTGTTCTAACATACCTTACTAGATGTTTATCAATATCAGTTCTAATTCTAAATAGCTCTTTTTGCATAAAAGCTTGCATTATATCATGTTTTGCTAACAAGTAATCTTGCCATGTTGAAAACCATAATAAAAATGTACAGCTTACCGTTGTAGGTTGGTAAGTTGTGTAATTCCACATTTCACCATCTTGCATAACGTTATTTTGATACACATTTGAAATTGATGGGTTTTCATCTAGTTTTAACAAGGTTAAATTAGAAGTAATATCTTTTAAACTAAATTCTGGATTATTTCCATACTTAATATAAAAATTATTTTCCATAATTTATGCCTCCTAATAACCTTGATAATCAGCTAATCTTTGATCTAATGCTTGTTGCTGATACTGTTTTATTTTATCAAATCCACTCTCACGAATAGCTTTAATTTGTTGATTGTTTAATCCTAATAATTGACTGAACATAGCTAATAGTGAATCAAACTTATCATTTAATTCTTTTAGATCTCTATTATCTGATACATTTATGCGTTGTGGTTCTTGATTAGTAAATTCAGAGGTTAATTCATGCATAAGCTGCCATGCTCTAGGCCTTTTAGCTGGATCAGTTGGAATAATATACTCTGGCTTATTATTTTCAGCAACTTCGATTAATTGATTTGTATCAATTCTTCCACCATAAGCCATCATTCTATGACCTGAAGGCCCCCAACCTCTCTTTACTCCAATTGGGGGAAAATCATTTCTCCAATTGCTATCATTTAAAACTGCCATAATTTGGTCTAAAGCAGAATGAATATTTGCATGTCCTGGAACCGCCCAACTTCTCCAAGTGCCAAGTTTATATTGGAATAATCCAATTGGTAAACCTGTTCCGTCATGATCGTCATAACCACCATTTTGAGCAGGATCTACACTAGATTCAGTTGATGCTTGATAGTACAAATGCTCTATATCACGTTCACTAAGTTTTTGATGCATCAATCTAGCAGCGTGTTTAGCTATCTTGGCAAATTCAGATTTAGCCATTCTACCAGCAGGACTATTTCCATCGCCACCAGCTCCAAAATCTTCAAATAATTTCTTTACCCAGCCAACTGCTAGACTTGCTAATTTATTAGGAAAGTTAGTAATAATATCGCCAGCTAAGCCTTTAGCTGATAAATTACCAATATGTTTTTCAAAGACTTCTTTTAAAAATTCTGCTGGCTTTTTCAAAATATCTTCTGCTTCATCAACTAAATCAACAGCACTATTCCAAACACCTTTAAAGAATTTACCAATACCATTAGCATATGCTGGAATACCTAACATTGTAGTTAATTTATAAGTATCTTCACCATTTAATACACTTGATCCTTTAGGTAAAGGTACCACCATATTACGTTGTTTAGGAAAAATACCTACTTTTCCGTCAGGTAGTCTAAACATTTCGCGATAATGTTCACCTACACCATCATTAACTAGCGCTAAGCCACCTTGGTGAGTTCCATTGACGCCCTGCATATTAGGTGTACCTTTAGCATAAGATACTGTTGGAATTTTCCAACTAGCATTTATTTGTGGAGCACCAACTTTATCAAGAACCCAGTTGATACCTTTCTTTAAACCACCTAACATATCATTAACTGGTTTAATCACACCATTTACCAAATCTACAGCTTTATGCTTAACACCTTTAACTGCTGAACCGACAATATCTTTTAGTTGTCTGAATTTATCAGTAAAAGTATTTACCATATCGCTTAATCTGCCACCAGTCTTATCATTCAACCAATCATACATATCCTTGAATATATTTTTAGTAAATTTACGGATATTTTTAGCAGTATCGTTAATATCACCGCCTAATTTATTCCAATGTCCACTGGTAAAATCTTTCCAAGTATTAGTGTAGGATTGAATAGCATCATAGCCTGATTTAAACTGTTTAGGATTCTCTTTAGCCATTTTTTTAGCGACATTAAGCGTTGCATTATTAAGATTATTCCATGATTTTACAACCTTATCTTTACCATTATCAGCATTTTTCTTTAAACTATTCCAGCCATCGCTAAACTTCTTCTTAGTGTCTTTCCACATATTATTGGCAAACTTAGCAACATCTTTATTAAACTTATTCCAACTCTTTTGAGTGTTCTTGATACCTTTGTTAGTTGTATCTTTAATTGATTTCCAACCTTTGCTGAAGAAACCTGTAATGTTCTTCCATACTTTAGATATCTCTTTAGGTAAGTTTTTAAAGAACTTGACTATATTATTAAATGCTTTTTTAGCATCCTTTACCAAACCATCAACAAACCTCTTGAATTTATCACTATGGGTATACAAATACGTTAAAGCTAATGTAATACCTGTAATTGCTAATCCCCAAGGTCCTAGTGCTCCAGCTACACTTGCAGCTGCTGTCACAAATTGCTTTATCCAGCCTGTAACTTTTACAAAAATAACCATCGAGCCTATTACTTTAACAAAAGATTTAACTGTACTTTGGTGTTTAGCTAAATACGCAAGAAACTTTGCCGATTGTACTGCAACTTGTGCAATATATTTACCAATTTGTTGAATTCCTTTTTGCGTTTCTTTATCATCTAAAGCTTTATTTAATTCATTTAGTCCAGTAGCTTGAACTTTCACTAATGGTTCAGCCAGTTTTGCTTGTGTACTCTTCCAGTTTTCTTGCATTTTCTTCAATGCTCCACCAGAAGTTTCGCCAAATGCCTTACTGTTTTTCTTATAATCTTCTGAAGCTTTTTCCAAGATGTCATTAAATTGGCCGCTTGTCATTTTTCCCGAATCAAGTAATGTGTCAAATGCTTCTTTGCTTTTACCAGATGCCTTTTGTAGAGCTGTAGTTAACCCAGGAGCTTGTTTTTCTAATTTTTGTAAAGAACTCCTAGTAACTTTCCCTGAAGCTTCAATTTTACCTAACCCTGTAGCAAAATTATTTGCTTGGTCTTGAGATAACTTTAATTGTAAAGATAAGCTAGCAACACCTTTACTTAAAGTGTTTGTCTTTTCCACAGATCCAGTTATTCCATAAAAGTTAGTTTGCATTTTATTTACTGCTTCTGCGGTCAAGTTCGAATTTGTCTTTAAATCAGATAACGTATTTGTTAACTGTTTTATATCATTAGCACTTGCACCTAAATTCTCCCAACGTTTCTTCATTGCTCCAGCAGTTTTTGATACTTGAATACCTGTAGAAATAATACCTTTCATTTGAGAAGTCAAAAGCGTAAATCCACTAGTAACCGCATTAGAAATAAGATTTACCCCAACTAATCCTTTAAAAGATAGGACAGATTCTTTTAATTTGCCCATTCTTCCGTTTAGTTCATTAGCTTTATTTTTCATCCTGGTAAATACACCTGGATTTAGTACTTTCATTTCTGCATTTAATTGCCCTATTGATGATTTAGCTTTTGCCATTGCTGTGGCAGTTTCATTTAGCCTAATTTGCTGTTTCATGTAAGCTTCACTTGTCATCCCTGATTTTTCAGCAATAGACTGTAGCTCTTTTTCCTGCAGTTGGTACTGCTTGCTTAAATTAGTTAGTGAGTTCTTAACCCCGCTTAACTGTACCTTTTTAGCGTCTAATGCTTTACCTTCTGCCTGCAATCTTTCAGCATAACTTTTAGATAAAGCTTGTGTATTTCGATATCCTTTTTGTAAATCAGCTAAACCAGATGTGTAATATTCCATTGATGATTTAGCTTTTTCCTGTTGAGCTTCATAGCTTGTTAATTGTCTAGTAGCCGTTTGAATATCTTTTTCTAATTTTAGCCAAGTTTCAGCTTGAAATTTATTAGTTCTATCTAGCCCTTCTTGACGACTTTTTAACTCTTCTATTTTTTGCTTTTGTACTTCAATAACATTTCCAATGCCATCAAATTTAGCTTTTAAAGCTCCTAAACTATCTCCAACCGCTTTATGTGCTGCTTCGCTTGCTTTCCATCCATTAGTTAATGCTGATATTCCAGATGTGAAACTCTTTAAACTGCTAGCCGCTTCAATTGTATCTAGGGTTATTTTAGTGGCCATTTCATTTTGTACTTTCACTGATAAATTAACCTCCTTTCCTCCAAAATAAAAAAAGCCAGTTCAAAACTGACTTTTATAAATCCCCATTTTGCTCGCTGATTTCAGTCATCTTACTTCCAAAATCAACATTCTTATATTGTAAACTTAATCCAGCTACACTTTCTTTTAAAGTTTTCCCATGCCTGATGATTTCTTCGTAAGTAAAACCATCTCTAAATTCTAGTACCATTTGAGGATTATAGTAATATTTTTCTTCTTCCGGAACGCTGCTAAGCCCTCTGGTATGATAAATTTTTCTGGATTGTTCATTAAGATAAATTCTTCCGTATTTTAAATCGCTATAATCGTACATTTTACAATTTTTCAAAAAGAAACTTACAATCAAAATTTTCTGTAATTTATCGTTGAAATAAACATTACCGCACCTAAAATGCTTGTGAAAAATAAAATATCGGATATCTTTTCGCGTTACATCAGTTTTCGTCAAATTAACCACCTCATGTATGCTAAGTAACCTAATTATAACACGAAATATTATTGTCCTCTAAAACGTCTCAACATTTCTCTTGGTGAAACTTCTCTGTCTTCTTTAGCTTTAGCATTTATTACTTCAACTAATAATTGAAAATCTTCTTTATCACTAACTGATACTGGTATACCGGATTCTAATAGTAATGTTTTTTGTAAAAATAATAAATCGGCTTGTTCATCCTTATTTTTGTAATATTCATCGGATAACAGCCTTAATCTTTTTTTGGATCTTTTTCTGATATTGCTTCTGGCTTTCCTTCAATTCCTTTAACTCTCATTACTACATAATTTAGGTATTCTCCTAATTTTTCCATCGTTAAAGTACTTTCAGCAAGTTCTTTTTCTTTGTTAGATAACTTAAGGATATTTTGCAAAAAAATAAATGCATCATCAATGTAGCTTGCTTCTAAAGTATTAATTTCTAACATTTTTTCAGTTGTTTCTTTTTCTTCTAATTCATCAAAATTGATTGCCACTACTTTTTCTTGCTCAATACCTAATTTAAGCATTTTATTCATCATTTCATTAGCAAGCTTTACATTTTTGACACTTTGTTCAACAAAAATAGGTTTCTTTAATCCTAACGGCTTAGTATTAATTCTAATTGACATTTCTTTGTTCCCTTCTTTATTCGCCTCATATTAATCGTCTCTGTTGATTTTATTGTGCAGTTACTGAAGTAGGGCTAGCGCTTGTTTGTGTAACTGTAGTTGTTTTGAACTTCTTAGGAATGCGTAAACTTTGTACATCAGAAAATCCGCCAAATACTTCTTTATACATTAGATTTAGGTCAAATCCGGGTTCATCGTCTGCCCAAACTTTATAAGGTTGTTGAACTCCTTTATCATCCATGAAAATATCTGCTTTTAATGGTTCTAATGCTTGGAAAGTTAATGTTGCATCAGCTCTAGTTAAGTTATTATTATCTGTTCCGTGGTTACGTCCAGTTTCAGTAACTTCACCATGAGAAAAGCCTTCATAAATTAAAGTCCCATCAACATCTTCAGAACATAACAGTAAAGCTACGTTAGGTTTGTCTCCAGAAGATAAAACGTATCCGCCTTTACCATCAGAAACATAACCTTTAATCTTGTTCAAAACATCATTATTCATATTCAATACTGTCAAAGCTACTTGTGGTTGTTGTTTTCCGTGTTGAATTAATTTAACTTGATTATTTGCATATACTGGGGTTCCTGCTTGTTCTAATCCAGTAATATTAGCTGTAATCGTACCTTCGCCTTTTCCGTCGATGATGTAGATACCATTATCGCTAAGTCCAGATTGTCCCTTTAATAAAGCACCACTATCGTCAATAGTTGCTAGCCCAATATAACGTACACCATGTGTACTTGATTTAGCCATATTAAATACCTTCTTCCATTTCTAAATTTTTTGAAAAATAAAAAACCTTAGTCCATTGTTTAGTGTCTGGGTCTTTAATCCTATTTCTTGATGTGTCAATTTTCCAACGATTATCATTGAATAATCTAGCTACTTGTATTTCACAATTTTGAAAATCTTCTCCATCAAGTTTATAGAATATCTGTACTTCAACACCTACAAGCCAATACTTTATTTCCATATTGGCATACTGACTAGGTTCATTTAAATACTCAGTAATCAATACTGTATTTTTATTTGTATTTACTTCCACATTACTTGGAATAGAACCAGAGTATAACTCATCTATCCAAGTAATATCCTTCATTAATTTTTTTGCTATTGTGGTTGGTGTTTCCATTACTTACCACCTCGCATTATTTTGTCATATTCAGCTTTATTAGCTAGTAAAACTTCTTTTTTAGACTCGTTGACTGCATTATCAACAAAATGTGTAGCTGGCATTTTTACCGTTCCGTCATTTAAAAATCTAGCAATATAAGCCTTTTTACCAAAACCAACTGTTGAGCTACCATCTTCTTGACCGTCAACATTAGTATCTTGTGACATGACATATTCTTTTAAGTGTGTTGTTTTATAAGATTTTCCGCCATTTTTATCATATTTCAACTTAGAAACAGGTGTTACTCGACGTATATTTTTCTCTAATATATTAGCCCCAGCTCGGGTAATTTTCTTTTTTTGCTCCATATCAGGGACAAGTTTATTCAAACTTTTGCTGAAGTCTTGTAATAGATTTTCGAAAGGTATATCTGCATTATTAGACATGCTTACCAGCTCCTTTCCTTTTCCTAATAACAATGTAATCATAAGCCATATAGTTATTAGTTTCATCTGGAGAAAAAGACACAACCTCGTAAATACCATTTTTATATTTAGCTAATATTGCTTTACTAACATTGCTATTGTGCCTAATTGCTACAGTTAGCGTATCCTCAAGTCCTAAACCAGTTAGTTGGAACTGCTGAGACATGGTCCGCCTTTGAGGTGCACACCAACAAGAAAATAATGTTACTGGCTTTTCAACTGTATCTCCAGTTAAATCATTAACTACAAAACTAACAGTTTGGAACTCGATACGCTGATTAAATGAAGAATGTAATAACTTCTTAGGCATCGCTATCACCTTCTTCATATAATGCTAATTTCCCACGTAATTGTGAGATTATCGCATTTAAAGTTAGATTAATAGGATAAGTCATTACATCTTGCAAAGCCACTCTATAATCATAATAAGCACCAGCTAAAGCCAAAATCGCTATTTTTTGAACTGCAATAACATCTTCTTGTTGCCAAAATTCATCATCGCCACCTACTGCAGTTTTAATATAAACTTCAGCAGCATTAATATATGAATTTAGTAATCTATCGTCATCATCGCCATCGATTCTAAGAGATAACTTCAGATCATCAAGTAATATTTCCTTATCCATCTAAATCACCTCTAAGCGTTGTTGGTTGCTAACTTAGCTTCTTGATCTTTAATAGTCTTGAATGAACCAGCTACCCAAGCTTCACTATCAGTTGCTACTACGTCAAAACGGTCAATTACACGTACTTTTGTTAAGTCTCGTTTAAATGCTCCATCACCAATATTAGTAGATAGTAAAGACATATTTTCACGGTCAAACAAAGTTACTGCTTGTTTTAAATCTCCGTAATACAATGGATGACTTCCTGCATTATCTGGTAACCAACGATCAGCGATTTCAATTACTCTCTTACCTTTAATCATGTATACATCTGGTTGTGTAGGGTCATGTTGCAATAAGTAGCGTCCCATTGCGTCTTTAACTTTAGATAAAGTATTCAAGCCGGATGTATTAGTCATCAAGAATGATGTTGTTTTAATTGCAGGATCAACTCCTGTATTAACTAAATCAATAACTCCATCAAAATCTGTGATGGTTGGTTTTTTAGGTGCCTTATTCATTACATCAATAATTGCCTTGTTGCGTGTAACTACTACTTTTTTAGCAATCCATGCAGATAACCAAGCTAAGATATTTTCTGCAGTATCTTTCAATAAAGTATTTGTGACAGTAGTAATACCTGCATAACGTTTAATTGCGAACTTGATTAATGTTAGTTTTGGATCATCATTATCTCCAATCTCTGCAGTTTCGTCATCCAAATTAGCTAATGGTGTAACGTCAGTCCATTTTTCGTATACACGAGAACCTGTTGGCATAGAAACCGCTTCACGATTTACGTATTGTTCTAAAGAATTGAATTGACGTACTAATTGATGAATAGCAGTTTGAACATCAGACGGGATTGTTAATCCTGCCTTATCTCCGTTATCATCAACAGAAGAAGTAACCATATCCACAATTTTAGAGTTTCCATTCATCATGCCAACAAAATTTTCTACAAATTTATCTTTTAGATTCTTTTCGCTATCGCTTAAAGGTTTTTTATCCTTATCTGGTATGTTATAAACTTCTTCAGCTCGTGCAGTATCTAATTGTTCTTTTAGATTATCACGACGTGTAACTTCTTTATCACGTTGAGCTTTTAAATTAGCAAATTTTTCTTCATCATAATTATCATCAATTAAAGCAGCATTAATTTGCATGTTTAAATCTGCTACTTTTTGTCCAGATTCAATCCAAGCATTATTAAGTTCATTAATATTCATTATTTTTCCTTCTTTCCATTAAAATAGCCAGTTTCTTATCCTTTAAGCTCGGATTTTTAAACTGGCTTGTTGTTTTATTTTGTTGTTTATCTGCCTTTAAAATTAAATTCATTAACTTATTAATAGCTGATTTACTAGGTATATCTTCCATAGAATTCATAACTGGTTCATCATCTTCATTAACGAACATAATTTCATCAGCGAAACCTTTATCTACTGCATCTTGAGCAGTCAACCATGTTTCGTTTGACATCATTTGCAAAAGGTCAGACTGTTTCATACCTGTTTTTAACTCATAAGCACTAGCAATCGATTTATCAATGTTATTTAAAACGCCTGCTTCATGATTTAAATCATCAGCGTTACCATCCATATTTGTCCATGCTTTATGTATCATGATTTGAGCTGTTGGTGCAATTGATACTGTATCTCCAGCCATTGCAATTACTGATGCAGCAGATGCAGCTAACCCTGTAACATTAACTTTTACATTAGATGCATTATTCTTAAGCATACTGTAAATTTCAGAAGCAACAAATACATCTCCACCATTTGAAGCAATATCAACAACAATATCATCGCCTTCAGCAACTTCTTCATTTAAAATCGCTGATACTTTTTTAGGACTTGTACAAGTCATGCCAAAATAGTCATAAAACATAGCAGTATCATCATCAACTATCGCTCCTCTAATCGGTATCTTTACCATTAGCATCACCTCCTTTCGGTGGGTTCAATAATGCTGATTGTGGTTCTGGTAAATCATCAGGCAAGTATCCAGTTCCTTGTAATAGGTATCTAGCTTGATTATGTGCTAGCATTCCATCTTTAGTTAATCCTGATAACACTTGAGCGTAACTATCTTGTAGTGGATCAATTGCCGGTCTGATATTATAGTGAATTGTCGTACTTAATTTATTGTTAAGCTCTGATACGATTGATTCCATATACCTAGATAAAGCATTAGCATACATTCCTTTTATTTGGTCTAAAGATGATTGCTGGTCTCCTTGACCGTTTAAATAAGAATTAGGAATACCATATACTTTAGCAATTTGATTACCAGTCCAGTCAGCTTGTGCTAGTAATTTAGCAATATCAGATTTTATTTCTAAAGGTGAATATTCTTCTAAATCGTCAATTACAACTGGTCCATTATTTGCAACCTGAGTCTGTCGCATAAATTCTTTAGCCCGCATTGCTTTTATTTTCCAATTTACTTTACCTTCTTTTGTAATTTTTAAAATACCAGGTGCCATAATTGATTGGCTTAATGCAGCTCTAGTTAATTTATTAGAGTCATTTTTGATATTAAGTTCGTTAGACAAGGCAGATAAAGGACTAATACCTGTCATACCACCATTTTTGGAAAGTAGTCTAAAATGTAAAACGTCATTTTGTGGGACGTTCATTTTTACTCCGATTTTTGGTTCATCAAAGGTAATATTGTAAATTAGCCCTGAACCGTCATCTAGTAGATATGCACTAACCTGTGAAGGACGTAAATATTCCCAATGATGATCTATACCGTTAATATTTCGCCAACGGTATATAAAAGCTTCTCCACCCAACAACAATTGAGCAAATATTGCTTGCCAAAAAGCATGTTTATTTGACGTCAAAGTTGGATTATCAATTATTCCTTGATACCTGGTCTTACTACTGATAATTCGTGAAGATGCCAAGTCTCCAGATAATTGAAAAATTGCTGAATATATATCTGAATTCTTTAAGGCTTCTTTAGCGCTAATATAAGTATCACTATCTTTACCAGTCAGGACATTAAAAACTTCTTCATCACCAAAACCAAATGGAACACTCATTGTTGACGTTTTTAAAGCATTATTAATATTAAATATTGGCATTAACTATCACCTCGCTTTCGTTCAGAGATGACTTCAACCAGCCAACCTAAGACAAATAATATTAAGGATATTACAAACCAACCTAGTGTAGCGTTAATTCTAAAGGCTGTATAATCTAACACAATCATTGCTGAAATAAACAATAAAACGTCTGAAAGTTGCCATAAATAGCCTATAATTCGTCTAAAAATCATCAAAATCACCTCCTAATAATCCAGATTCATCGCTCATATACCAATCTTCAACTTGCTTGGTTGTCATTAATTCAACTTGTCTTGACTTATCATTAGCTATTCCAAAATCTTCAAAATGGTACATTGCCTGATACATCGCATCAATAATTGCATCTACCACGTCAATCTTAAGGGTTGCTTTAGCTTTATCTACTTGAATACCGATTTTATCTTCATAAATTTGTGCATTCATTAATGCTTTTTCCATGATTTTATCGTCAGGACGTGTAATTGTCCCTTCAATAAAGCATTTCTGCAAAAATTTTGTAGGATCTTTTAACTCTGATGTCCGTTGCCTGATACCTTGCAATGGATAATCAGTATTTAACTCAAGTTGCTTTATTGTAGTAGTTGCTCCCCAATCATCATAGCCAAAGAAGATAACATTAAGATCATTATCATGTATGTAGTTTAATAACCAATGATAAACCTGTTCTTCATTAATCAAACCTTGTGGATGACTAGTAATAGTACAATAACCTTGCTTAGCTAATTCACGATAATTTATACCATCTTGTTTTTCTTTAGCCTCAATTGAACCAGCGTGTTGCCAAGGAATAAATGAATGTTGCTCAACTCTCCATTTAGGCACACCATGATTTGCTGAATAAGGATATACAAATGCTATTGCAGTATTGTCAGAAAACATCGAATAGTCATAGCCAATATATACCGTCCTACCTTCAATATTGAAATTAGGCTGGATAGCTCGTTCTATATCACTTAACTTCAAAAAACTATTGGTTGCTTCTGCTAACCATAAATTTAAATTCTTATTTTGAAAGTCTGCTACATTACCAGATAGCATATCTGCATCACGTTTATCTTGCAATCCTTCCATTAAAACTTGTTTTTGACTATCTAGATACAATAGAGGATTAGATTTATACCACGTTTCTGGCTTAAAAGTTTCATCTAAGCTATCTTGAGCCCAAATTAATCCTAAAAAGTTATCTGCATCGCGCTTATAGTCTTGTTCCATCGCTTGTTGTATCATTTTTTGATCTTCATGGAATGGAACGCTAGGATCTGGATAAGATGTTGATATCTGAATGAATTGATGATTAGGCACTTTAACTTGGCCTGAAATAATCTTACTAATCTTTTCTCTGCTTTTTACTTCTCCAATTTCGTCAAAAATAGCTGTTGTAAAGTGAAAACTATCATATTGTCCTGATTCATGAGAGATAGCACGTAAAACGTTATTCTTTTCTTTCATAATCATCTGATCGTTTTGAGCTTTAAAGCCAACAGTAGCAGCATAATCTTTAAACATATCTGTTTTAACGATGTGCTTCATCATTGTTTTAATATAACCAAATATCTTATTAGTCTGTTTAAAGTTAATTGATGACACTAAATAATCTTGATTAGACAATCCAAGGCTTTCTATAAAGTAGGAGTAGCACATCAGAATTGCCATTAGGTAAGTCTTACCTTGCCCACGAGCGACAGAAACCATCGCACGACTAAATCTCTTTCGCCCTTCTAAATTTCTCCAACCAAATAGCATACAGAAAATAAACTTCTGCCAATCCATTAATTCAGTTGGAGAACCTGTATCTACATTCGGACACATTGAGGCAAACAACAATAGTTTTTTAGCTTGTTTGACTGAATAACGATAAGGAAAATCCTTTGTATTCTGCCTTTGCAAATCTCTTAGGTGTCTAAAACAAGCTAGCTTTATTAGATATCCTGTTTCAATTTCTTCATCAAGTACTTTAAAAGCATATTTAGTACCTTCATCTTGATATTTCTTTCTAATATCTGAAAAATCGATACTATGATATGTTCCTAAAACATCATGAGTTTGAGTCAAATCTACTTCCACTAACTTTCACCTCCAAAAATCTTTGCTAATTTTTCAGTTGAATCTTCTTTTTCTTTGCTATCAACCAATTGCATCAATTCAGCTCGTGCTTTAGGAGATAAGCCAAGTTGACTACCAATACTAGTTATCTGTATACTAGCGTCTTTCATCGTTGCAACAGCTGGGTTCTTACGATAACCAACAAAATCTTTACCCACTATCGAGCCACTAGCATCTTGAAGTGATTTAAATATCTTAGTTTGAATACCGTTCTCTAAGACATCATCATAAGCTTGACGATAAATCTCATATTGCGAGCAGTACAATTCTACTAATGCAGTATCTATTCTTTTAACTCGCTCTGTACTTTCTAAAAAGGGCACGATTTTGCGCCAACATACCTTTGCTACTGTTCCTAAGTGCTTTGGCGGCGTACCGCTTAAATGCCCGTCATTCTGCTGATAAAAGACTTTTTTAGCCATTGGCTTACCTCCTTTCAATCGTGATACCCCCCCCCTAGGTAAAAATTTCAGAAATTGCACTTTTTTATAAAGTGATTCCTATGTCGCGCTCTTCCTTGGCCCCTACTAGGGCGGGGGATAAATTTAAATTTCCTTTTAATATAATTTCATCCGATTTGTTTAAAATGCATCTACGGCTATTTTAGGGACGTTTTAGCAAGTCTATTCATTTCTAAAACAATCTCACTAATATTTGTAATTTTAGGTACTTGCTTCAACTGGTTATCTTTACCTGTGCCATAGTACCAACGTTCCCAATCTGTTTTGAGTCTATGACACTTTGAACATATTGTAGCAAGGTTACCAGTATCAGCTCTCAAGTCTGTGTCATATTCAATTGGTACAATATGATCTACTATCTTAGCACTGGTAATCTTATTAATTACTTTGCAATACTGACACAAATAATAATCTCTATTCAATACCAACTGTCTTAAGTTTACCCACTGCTTACTACGATAAAAGTTATATTGTTCAGACTTATTACTGTTACGGTTACGTGTAACTGTATTGTAGTGATGCTGATATGACTTACTTCTTGACCTCTGTCTATTAGCTAGATACTCCGCTTCATAATTATAATGTCGTTGACAATAATGGTCTGGCAACTCCACCATTGTATGACAATCTTTATACCTACATCGTCTAACTCTTGGCATATCACCCACCACCTTTAATAACATATCTATTCATCTAACTTAAATGCTCTATTATGTACATGACTATAAGCATCAAAGTAAAGTTCGTTCTTATCGCCGTTGTATGTTACTTCATAATACATACCATCGCTAACTATAGTTGATAGCAACGCTTTGTTGTTCTGCAGTGTTCTGTTTAACCACACAACATACACATCGCTTGTACTGATATGTACTGGATGACTGATACTATTTAAGTTCATGAACATGTTAGTATATTCAACTACTTTATCTTTACACAATTCTACAAACTTATCGTTATCCATTAGATGCACCACCTTTTAATTTGATTTTGCTGATATCTCTACTGTACACTTACGCTTATGTTTCACTGGATGTTTTCTATAATGCTTTTCTAACTCGCGTAACATCTTCAGTTCTTCATAAGTCTGTACCTTTCCAAAATCTTTACTATCTTTCATAATTTTCTCCAAAATAAAAAGCCAGCTGTTAAGCTGACTCAATATAGATCATCTTCATCCTTTCTTCTTTGCCATTTACCATGTAAAAAAATTAATAGTCCAAACAATAAAGAAAAAGTTATCGAAAATGCCATTGCCATAGTTGTAGACCATATATTCATAAACCAGAATATCTGTTTTGAAGAACGGGTATTTATAAAAAAAGATATTATCGCTTCAAACGAAGCCAATAAATACAAAATTGTTCCAATCAATAATTTTTCCAGGTAAATTAAGTCAAGATTTAATTTATTAAATACTCGATCTGCTCCGAGACTGACTATTATAGAAATAAAACCTATAAAAATTGCTGTTAGAGTAGCAGCCAAGGTCAAAACCGCACTCATTAATTCAATTAAATGATACGATCTTATTTTAAAAAAACTTTCCAGTATAAAAACAACTATTCCAATGATAAAAGTAAACTTGTTTCTTTTAAGAAAGCTCATACTCCTTGACCTCCTTTTAATTTGTGGCTTATATCTAACTTAGTCTTATTAGCCATATAAACTCTCTTTACAGACTCCATCATCTCACTAATAACTATCTTTCCATTAACTAGCTTTACATCATCATTAGCAACCATTCTGTTAGTCACCAAATCGATTGTCTGCATTTCACCATTGTGTAAACCATTAATAACAATTTTATCAACGTTTAATTTCTTATTCTCGCCACTTCCAAGGTTTATTATATTTCTTATCCATCTAACGGTTTCTGCAATTACAAAATTGCCACCATACAAACGCATAGCCATTTTCTTGTTTTTTATAGAATTAAACGTACTCATACTGCCTTTATAATTTGAATCATCAACTAAATTAGTAACTCTTATATTAAGATCAGTGATAGTACTCATATGAAGTATATTATTCAAATTAGTATCATCAATAATAATAGAATCATACAATCCTCTAAGTTGCCCCTCACTAATATGATAAAAGAACTTTAACAATCTAGATATTCCAACACCGCTTCTTGGTGGCAAAATCACCACACCATTCTGTGGATTAAAGCAAACAACTGTATCTTTAGCAGCGCCTTGTGTTTGCTCCGAACCATATTCAGTTCTTCCTTTATCAACTTGTTGAGTAACCTCAACTACTACGGCTTCATCATTAGTATTTACTTTTTCAATATTAAAAACCCATAGATGTTCTTGTGTTAAATCAACATCGCTACCCTGACTAATTACATTTGCTGAATTATTATCAAGATAGTAACAACTTATGTTGGTAATACCAACATACACAGAATCCCCTAATTTTGTTAGAGTTAAAGAACTTGGAATTTTATTAAAGCGATTTAATAGTGCTTCATCTATTAAACTCAAATCATAACTATTACCATCTTCGTCAAATCCTTCAACTCCCTTTCTTTTAGTATGCCTATAAATATTGAAAAAATCATATTTTTTTGAAACTTTATTCTGTACCATTTCCATTACACTTCCCATTATTATTTCACTGTTATTCTACCAAAAAAAGAGAGTAACTACACTCTCTTTAGTGAAATAATAATAAGTAAATGTTATTTTTAACAAAAGTTTTAACTCTCATAGTCTATAAACTTACCTTTGCTACAATACCATAATAATTCACTAAAGTACCGTTGCAACTCCGCTAACTTTCCGTTTAATTTCCGTTTTTCTTGATA
>OHAS01001500.1_pt1 | contig 18528 bp, 17 predicted proteins | sample 1577131 | NCBI WGS metagenome assembly OHAS01 (sample SAMEA3541566, study PRJEB24748) | human gut metagenome | biome: human gut; feature: human-associated habitat; material: faeces | place: China | collected 2012 | reverse complement strand
TTATTTTCATCCAAAGAACAACAGATGACAGAAGAGAAATATTTACATACAGAAAAGGACTATCTGGATTTACTTTTAGCAGTAAAGAGAAAATTTGATTACCAACGTTCAATTGTTCCTTATATCGTCTATTTTCTATTAAAAACAGGCATGAGGTTTGGAGAGTTAATAGCGTTAACTTGGAATGAGGTTGATTTTGACAGAGGATTGTTAAAAACATACAGGAGGTATAATACTCTCTCTCATAAGTTTGTTCCACCAAAAAATAAAACGTCTATTCGGATGGTTCCAATAGACGAGGAGTGTATCAAAATTTTGCGCCTTTTACAAACGGAGCAAGAAAGGGCAAACATGGAGTTAGGAATCAAAAATCGATATCGGATGATTTTTCAACATTTTGGATATATTCATTCAGTCCCAGATATCGCAAGTGTCAATAAAGCTTTGAGTGTTCTCTTAAATGAGTTGGACATTTATCCAATTATCACGACAAAAGGAGCACGTCATACCTATGGGAGCTACCTCTGGCACAAAGGATTTGACCTTGGAGTTATCGCAAAAATTCTAGGGCATAGAGATATTTCAATGTTGGTAGAAGTGTACGGACACACTTTAGAAGAGAAAATTTTTGAAGAATTTAATCAAATAAGAGATATTTGGAAAGATTGCTCATAAAAAAATGTGGGGCAGAAAGTGGGGCAAAATGATTTCAGAGCAAGCAAAAAAGCCTACAGAGTAGGCTTTCTTAGTCATACTTTCTATGCCCCCTGCAGGGCTCGAACCTGCGACCCATAGATTAAGAGTCTACTGCTCTACCAACTGAGCTAAGGAGGCAACAGAAAAAGCTGTATTGGTGCCGGACCTTCACGATTTGTATTGAACCCGCGCAATTAAGCAGGTGGGCAACTCGCTCTAACTGAAGCTGCTTCCGCGTGAAACGGCCTGCATACTGCCAGAAGTCTTTTGTTTCCCTAATAATACAAAAAATAGTCGGTCAACACTTAAGTGTGAAGTCGTACACCACAGCGTTTCTATAATTATGATACCACAATTTTTGAAAAATTCAAGAGAAAAAATTGATTTTTTGCAAACGATACCATAATTTTTTAGTTATTTTTTAATTGATCAATCTTATTTTTAGTCATGCTAAGGGCTCGTTCGTACTTTCCATTTTCATTTGGAGTGAAATAATCGGCATTTTTTATTTTGTCAGGAAGATAGTCTTGCTGCACCCAGTTACCAGGATAATTATGTGGATATTTGTAATCCTGAGCATTTCCCAGCTCCTTGCTGCCAGCGTAGTGACCGTCTCGTAGATGACGGGGGATAGGCAAGTTCCCATTTTGTCGCAAATCAGAAAGAGCTTTATCTATAGCTACTATGGCAGAATTAGACTTAGGAGAAAGCGCTAGGTCAATGACAATGTTGGCAATGAGGATGCGAGCTTCTGGGAATCCGATTTTCTGAGCGGCTTCAAGTGCAGTCACCGTATGAATCTGAGCATCGGGGTTTGCCAGACCAATGTCCTCATAAGCGATGATCGTCAGACGTCGTGCGAGACTGGGAAGGTCTCCAGCTTCAATCAAGCGAGCTGCATAATGGAGACTGGCATTGACATCAGACCCGCGGATGGACTTTTGTAAGGCGGACAGGACATCATAGTGACCGTCTCCGTCCTTGTCCATAGTAATGTAGTTCTTTTGTAGGCTGTTTTCCATAATATCCAGAGTGATATGGCGAACGCCTGCATGATCCGCCGAGGTAGAGAGGACTGCTAAATCTAGAGAGTTAAAGGCTGAGCGCAAGTCGCCATTCGTGGAAGTGGCAATAAAATCCAGTGCGTCGTCATCTAGCTGGACAGGAAAATCAAAACCTCGTTCGGTGTCCGTCAGGGCTGTTTGAATGGCTTGTTTAATATCGTCATTTGTCAGAGGCTCCAGCTCGAAAATCTGTACCCGGCTGCGAATAGCGGGAGTGACGGAGAAAAATGGATTTTCTGTCGTGGCACCAATCATGATGATTAGACCGTTTTCCAAGAGCGGTAGGAGGAAGTCTTGTTTGGTCTTATCCAAGCGGTGAATCTCATCTAAAAGCAGCACCAAACCACCAGAGAATTTGGCTTCTTCTGCAATCTCTTGCAGGCGCTTTTTACTATCGACGGTAGCATTAAAGGTCCGAAAAGCAAATTTGGTAGTTCCTGCAATAGCCGAGGCAATTGAAGTCTTGCCAATCCCTGGTGGACCGTAGAGAATCATGGAAGACAGGCGATTGGCTTCCACCATGCGACGAATGATTTTTCCTTCACCGACCAGATGTTTCTGACCGATGACCTGATTGATATTTTTAGGCCGCATGCGAATCGCTAAATTGTCTGGCATACGTTTTCCTCCTTACTGGTATTCTTTTCAACTGTTCTGATTTATGTTACTATAGTTGTATCTATTTTAACACATTTTATAGGATTAGAGAGAGGCTGGCTATGGCGAAGTATGGATTTTTGGATATATTAGATGAAGAAATGGAGAAAAGCTTTCCATTTGACTATGAAATCAATTGGGACAAGAAAAACCATGCAGTAGAGCTGTCATTTCTCTTAGAAGTGCAAAATGCAAATAGCATAGAACTTTTAGATATAGATGGGGAAAGTAGTGCAGAAGATATTTTCTTTGAAGAAAGCGTTCTCTTTTATAACCCTGCTAAGTCTCACTTTGAAATAGAGGATTATCTAACAGTTGTCCCTTATGAGCCAAAGAAAGGTTTGTCTCGTGAATTCCTGACCTACTTTGTGGACTTTTTGAAGCAGACGGCCGAAGAAGGGTTAGATGCTCTCATGGACTTTCTAGCAGATCCAGTGGCAGAAGAATTTGAAATTGTCTGGAATAATGAAGCTTTTGAAAAAGGCAGAGCAGGGCTGACGGAGACGGAATTTTATCCATATCCGAGGTACTGAAATACAAGCGTGTCTAAGAAGAACACTGATTTTACGGAGGTAGGGAAGAATGAGCGATATGACTGTTTTGCATCAAACGTTTGATTTCTCAGGCTGTAAAATTGCTTTGCTGCATGGCGATACAATTTTAACCATTTTAAGAGACGATATTTCGACTATTCCTTACCCGAATATGTGGGATTTTCCCGGCGGTGGGAGAGAAAAGGACGAGACACCTTTTGAGTGCATTAGAAGAGAGGTCTTTGAGGAGCTGGGCATTGAACTCATGGAGGATTCCATTACATGGGTCAAATGTTATCAGGGATTTGTTCATCCTGAGAAAGTTTCTGTTTTCATGGTGGCCTCTATTTGTCAAGAACTGATAGATCAGATTGTCTTTGGTGACGAAGGACAGGGCTACAAATTGGCAAATATAGAAGAATTATTAGCGGATGAAAACGTCATCCCGCAGTTGAAAAGTAGATTGGGAGATTATTTGGAGGTGCAGATATGATTCATATAGAACAAGCAGAAGCTACAGATTTAGAAACCATTATCAATATTCAACGTGCTAGTTTTAAAGCTGTCTACGAAAAATATCATGACCAGTATGACCCGTATCTGGAAGATAGGGAGCGGATTAAGTGGAAGTTGGTGGAACGTCCTAATAGTTTTTACTATTTTGTCAAAGACGAAGAGGAAATTGTTGGCTTTCTTCGCTTGCAAACCAACGATGAGCGAACAAAAGGTTGGCTTGGTACAGCTGCGATTTTGCCTCAATATCAGCGAAAAAGCTATGGCTACGAAGGGATTCGCCTGCTAGAGAAAAGATTTCCTACGATTACTCAGTGGGATTTGTGTACGGTTTTCCAAGATGAGCCTATGGTCAAATTTTATGAAAAATGCGGCTATCATCAAACGCATACTGAACCAGAGCAAGAGGGCATGGATATGGTTTATATGACGAAGAGTATTAAAAGAAAGGAATGACACATGAACACTTGGCAAGAACTAACTATTACGGTCAGCCGTGAGGCGGAAGAAGCAGTCAGTAATATTCTGATTGATTTAGGCAGTCAAGGTGTGGCGATTGATGACAGCGCAGATTATCTGGGGCAGGTTGACCAGTACGGTGAGCTTTTTCCAGAAGTTGAGCAGAGCGAGCGGGTCAGGATTACCGGCTATTATCCGGATTCGGTGGATATAGAGGATATTGCAGCTCAGGCCAATGAGCGACTGGCTGAGCTGGACGGCTTCGGCTTGGAGACGGGAGATATTGAGCTGACTCGTCAGGAACTGGCAGAGGAAGATTGGGCGGACAATTGGAAAAAATATTTTGAACCGGCTCGAATCACCCATGACTTGACCATCGTGCCGTCCTGGACGGACTACGAGGTGACCACTGGTGAGAAGATTATCAAGCTGGATCCTGGCATGGCCTTTGGTACGGGCACTCACCCGACGACCAAGATGAGCCTCTTTGCGCTGGAGCAGGTCCTGCGGTGCTGAGCAACGGTGCTGGATGTGGGTACAGGCAGTGGGGTTCTCTCCATTGCCAGCTCTTTCTTGGGTGCCAAGGAGATTTTCGCCTATGACCTAGACGATGTGGCTGTCCGTGTTGCTCAGGAAAATATTGCGCTGAATGCTGGGACTGAAAATATTCATGTGGCAGCTGGCGACCTTCTCAAAGGCGTTGATATTGAGGCTGATGTCATTGTAGCTAATATTCTGGCGGATATTTTGGTAAATCTGACGGATGATGCTTACCGTTTGCTTAAGGATGAGGGCTATCTGATTATGAGCGGGATTATCTCTGAGAAATGGGATCTGGTGCGGGAGTCAGCAGAAGCTGCTGGATTTTTCCTTGAGACCCACATGATTCAGGGCGAGTGGAATGCCTGTGTCTTTAAGAAAACCAAGGAGATTTCAGGAGTGATAGGAGGCTAGATGCAGCAGTATTTTGTGAAGGGACAGGTTGAAAATCCTGTCATTATCAGAGATAAAGATACCCTTAAGCATATGTTTTCTGTCATGCGTTTGGTAGAAGATGATGAAGTGGTGCTGGTTTTTGAAGATGGCATTAAACGTCTAGCAAGAGTTGCAGATAGAGAGTGCCATGTGTTGAATCTGGTAGAAGAATTGCCAGACAACGCGGAGCTGCCGCTTCATGTGACGGTTGCTTCTGGCTTTCCCAAGGGAGACAAGCTGGAATGGGTGGCTCAGAAAACGACAGAACTGGGTGCAGCTGCTATCTGGGCTTTTCCGGCAGACTGGTCTGTTGCCAAGTGGGACGGCAAGAAATTAGCTAAAAAGACAGAAAAACTTGAAAAAATCGTTTTGGGAGCAGCAAAGCAGAGCAAACGCAATCGGGTACCAGAAGTCCGACTTTTTGAGAAGAAAATTGATTTTTTAGATTGTTTGAGTCAGTTTGACTGCGTCATTGTAGCTTATGAGGAATCTGCCAAAGAGGGGGAGTCTGCTGCTTTGGTCAAGGCTGTGACAGGACTCGAAATAGGAAGTCGGATTTTATTTGTTTTTGGGCCAGAAGGCGGTCTGTCTCCAGCAGAAATTACTACATTGGAAGAAGCAGGAGCTATACTTGCAGGGCTAGGTCCACGTATCTTGCGGACAGAGACAGCTCCACTTTACGCATTAAGTGCAGTTAGTGTTTTGACAGAATTGATACAGTAGGAAAAAGTAGCTTTAATAGCTCTCATTTCTATTGTTCTTAACTCCTAACTTTGGTATAATATAAGTGAAATATCTAGTTTAGCTAGAAAGGGTGGAAGCACGGAAACAAATCTGCTGGCTAGATTGCGAAAACTGCTTTTGCTTGGTAAGGAGAGGAGGTTCATCATGTCTTTATCTACCTTATTTGAGCTGTTTATTGCTATTTTAGGTGTTGTATCAGCTTGCTATCTCATTTATGCTTATGTTGAATTTATCGGAGATATGCTACATGCAGAAAAGCATCACCTCTTCCATCACAACCCGCCTATATAAAGGCGGGCTTTTTCTAAACTTAGAGTAATTACTATTTACTGGGTATGGCTTATATGTAATCGCAGTTTGAAAAAAATCGGCCATTTCTCACAGAAGCTTTGCATTCTTCTGTGTTTCCTTGTTTTCATATTGCCTTAAAAGTGATAAAATGGTAGGAAGAACTGGAGAGAGAACATGCCAAAAGAAGTGAATTTAACAGGCGATCAAGTGGTCGCTCTTACTAGAAAGTATTTATCATCAGAAGATGTCACCTTGGTGCAAAAAGCTCTATTCTATGCAGTAGATCGACATAGAGGGCAATTTCGTCAGTCGGGTGAGCCCTATATTATCCATCCGATCCAAGTAGCAGGGATTTTAGCGAAGTTGAAGCTGGATGCGGTCAGTGTCGCTTGCGGTTTTTTGCATGACGTAGTAGAAGATACAAATGCGACTTTAGATGATTTGGAGCGCGAATTTGGACATGAAGTGCGCGTGATTGTCGATGGTGTGACCAAACTTGGTAAAGTCAAGTACATGTCTCACGAGGAGCAGTTGGCTGAAAACCACCGAAAAATGCTAATGGCGATGTCCAAGGATATCCGTGTCATTTTGGTAAAACTAGCAGACCGTTTGCACAATATGAGAACACTTAAGCACCTGCGCAAAGACAAACAGGAACGCATCTCACGCGAAACCATGGAAATTTATGCTCCGTTGGCTCATCGCTTGGGGATTTCGAGCGTCAAATGGGAATTGGAAGATTTAGCTTTTCGATATTTGAATCCGACAGAGTTTTATAAGATTTCCCACCTGATGAAAGAAAAACGTCGGGAACGTGAGGAATTAGTGGACGAAGTGGTTCATAAGATTGAAACCTATGCGTCTGAGCGTAATCTTCATGGGGAAATTTACGGTCGTCCAAAGCATATTTATTCGATTTATCGGAAAATGCAGGACAAGAAAAAGCGTTTTGATGAAATTTATGACTTGATTGCTATTCGCTGCATTTTAGATACGCAAAGTGATGTGTATGCCATGCTGGGTTACATTCATGAACTTTGGCGACCAATGCCCGGACGTTTTAAAGATTATATTGCCAATCGCAAAGCAAACGGTTATCAGTCTATCCACACCACCGTTTATGGACCTAAAGGTCCGATTGAGTTTCAAATTCGGACGAAAGAGATGCACGAAGTGGCTGAATACGGGGTTGCCGCTCACTGGGCTTATAAAAAAGGCATTAAAGGTCAAGTTGATAGCAAAGAATCTGCGATTGGAATGAACTGGATCAAGGAGATGATGGAACTCCAAGACCAATCAAACGATGCGCAAGATTTTGTGGATTCTGTCAAAGAAAATTACCTGGCTGAGGAAATATATGTCTTTACACCGGACGGAGCTGTCCGCTCGTTGCCAAAAGACTCTGGACCGATTGATTTTGCTTATGAAATCCATACCAAAGTTGGTGAAAAAGCGGTCGGTGCCAAGGTAAATGGTCGCATGGTGCCACTGACTACGAAGTTAAAAACAGGGGATCAAGTCGAGATTATCACCAGTTCCAACTCCTTTGGACCAAGCCGTGACTGGATAAATGTTGTAAAAACAAGCAAGGCACGCAATAAGATTCGTCAATTTTTCAAAAACCAAGACAAGGAATTGTCCATTTCTAAAGGGCGCGAACTTTTACAGGCACAATTCCAAGAACATGGCTATGTAGCCAATAAATACATGGACAAAAAGCACATGGAAGAAGTCCTGCAAAAAACGAGCTACAAAACAGAAGAAGCTCTTTTTGCGGCGATTGGTTTTGGTGAGATTGGTGCGATTTCTATTTTTAACCGTTTGACAGAAAAAGAGCGCCGTGAGGAAGAGCGCGCTAAAGCGAGAGCTGAAGCAGAAGAGCTTGTCAAGGGCGGCGAAGTGAAACGGGAGAATAAAGAAACGCTGAAAGTCAAGCATGAGGGCGGCGTTATTATCCAAGGTGCGTCGGGGCTTTTGATACGGATTGCCAAATGCTGTAATCCAGTTCCTGGTGACGAGATTGTCGGGTACATTACCAAGGGTCGTGGGGTAGCAATTCATCGCAAGGACTGTATGAATCTACGAGCGCAAGAAAACTATGAACAGCGCTTGATTGAGGTCGAATGGGAAGAAAATACCTCTACGAAAGAATATACAGCACACATTGATATTTATGGTTTGAATCGAGCAGGTCTTTTAAACGATGTGCTACAAGTCTTGTCCAATACAACCAAGAATATTTCTACTGTCAATGCACAGCCAACGAAGGATATGAAATTTGCAAACATCCATGTTTCTTTCGGAATCGCTAATTTATCTATGCTCACGACAGTTGTAGATAAGATTAAGAGCGTGCCAGAAGTTTATTCTGTCAAACGGACAAACGGCTAAGTGAGGACAACAGAGCGGAAATGTTTTGCTGGAATTGCGTTCTTGTAAATTTATTCACAAAATGTAACAGAAATTAGAAAGTTCAAAATGAAAATAGTGATTCAGCGTGTGAAGCGGGCTTCGGTATCGATTGATAGCAAACTTTACAATCAAATTCAGCAAGGACTGCTGTTGTTAGTCGGTGTTGCCCCAGATGATGATCAAGAAGATGTGGCGTATGCAGCGAGAAAAATTGCCAATATGCGGATTTTTTCAGATGATGAAGACAAGATGAACTTGTCCATTAAAGACGTAAAGGGAGAGATTCTTTCTATTTCTCAATTTACTCTTTACGCAGATACCAAAAAAGGCAATCGCCCAGCTTTTACAGGCGCTGCGCAACCAGACTTGGCTAGTCAACTATATGATGACTTCAACGAATTGCTAGGTCGAGAAATAGCTGTTAAAACAGGTGTTTTCGCAGCTGATATGCAGGTTGAGTTAGTCAATGACGGACCGGTGACGATTGTGTTAGATACGAAGAATCGTTGAGAAAAGGATAAATAAAAACGAGTCTGGGACAAAAACGTTCCAGACTCGTTTACTTTCTAGAAAGACATAGTAGTTGAGTGACTTCTAATTCGTTGATGTTATCAGCTTCAACTTCCTTTTAGATTTTCTCCACATAAAGCTGTTGAGCGATAACAGAGTTGACTTGCAGCTCTTTTCCATTGACCTTGAGCGCATACAGTTGAGCGTAAGGATCGTATTGCTCCAGTATCAGCGTATCTCCCAGATGTAAATCGTGTTTTTCCAAATATTTTAATAGTTCAAATTCATCGTGAACTCGTGCTAAACGATAGGTTCCAGCATTTTCGACTTGATTTAAAGTCAATTGGTATTTTTCGACCAATAATTCACCTTTTGCAGGAATGGTTCCGCCGTGGGGACAGGTTTCTGGGAAATTCAGCATTTTTTCTAAGCGCTCGACAAATAATTCTGAAACGGTGTGTTCTAAGACTTCCGCTTCTTCATGGATTTGATCAGTCGTATATCCCAAATCATGTACGAGAAAAGCCTCGATGAGTCGGTGCTTGCGATATAGCTCAGAAACAAGATGTAAACCAAGATCTGTCAGTAAATAACCACTTGTTTTATCTTTTACAATCAATTTTTCGGCTTTCATCTTTTTAATCATTTCTGTAACAGCTGGGGGAGATACCTGCATTTGGGCGGCAATTTCTTTATTTGTAATTTTTTGAGTATGCGTACCAATCTCATAAATACATTTGAGGTAATCTTCTTTGTTTGGGGTCATGTTGTCCTTTTACTCCTTATCTTACTAGTATATCAAAAATAACTTAAGAATACAGCCGATAACCGCTTGTTTCAGAGAATGAAAGGCTTATTATTCAAGAAGAATTTCAAGTAAAAAGGAACTGGCAATCAAGTCCGGCTCCTTTTACAGTTCTTATTTGCTAAGACCTTCTGAAATCTTATCTAAGTTCCATTTCATCATATCGTAATAGCTATCGCCTTTTTCGCCTTTTTCAGCAACTGAGTCGGTGAAAATTTTAGCATAAATTGGAATCTTCGTATCTTTTGAAACAGTCTTCATTGGACGGTCATCAACACTACTTTCAACAAAGAGTGAAGGGACTTTGGTTTTACGAAGTTTTTCAACCAATGTTTTGATTTGGTCTGGAGTTCCTTCTTCTTCTGTGTTGATTTCCCAGATGTAAGCAGATGGCACGCCGTAGGCTTTAGAGAAGTATTTGAAGCAACCTTCGCTGGTAACAATCATTTTCTTTTCAGCAGGAATGTTGTTGAATTTTGCTTTTGCTTCCTTGTCCAATGCTTCAAGTTTCGCAGTATAGGCTTTCAGATTCTTTTCGTAAGTTTCTTTGTTTTTAGGGTCTTTTTCAATCAAACGTTTTGCAATATTTTTTGCATAGATAACTCCGTTTTCAAGATTGAGCCAAGCGTGTGGGTCTTCTTTTCCTTTTTCGCTTTGACCTTCAAGATAAATGACCTCAACACCGTCACTTACAGCATAGTAATCTTTGTTTTCAGTCTTTTTCGCATTTTTAACTAATTTTGTAAACCAAGCATTTCCGCCTGTTTCCAAATTGATACCATTGTAGAAAATCAAATCAGCTTTTGATGTTTTTTTCACATCTTCTGGTAATGGTTCGTATTCATGTGGATCTTTTCCGACAGGAACGATACTGTGCAGATTGATTTTATCACCAGCGATATTTTTTGTAATATCAGCAATGATCGAGTTGGTAGCAACAACATTCAATTTTGAAGATTTGTTGGTAGAAGTTCCTTTTTGACCAGCGCAGGCAAAGAGTCCTACGACAGCCAAAAACAGAACGGCGATAAAACCTAATTTTTTCATATAAGGTTCTCCTTTAATAAATGAAATACTAATTTTATTTTAGCTTGGGTTTATTTTTTAGTTTGTTAAATCGTTGTTTTGGAGCGATAAAGAAACTAATGGCAAAGATAATGGCAGATGTCAGTACAATACTTGAACCAGCCGCAACATTAAAGGTATAGCCAATGAAGAGTCCTAAGACAGATGCAATTGCCCCCAAGCTAGAAGACAAGATAATCATTGTTTTAAGACTGTTAGCGTAAAGATAAGCAGTAGCAGCAGGTGTAATCAGCATAGCAACAATCAAAATTGTTCCCACGCTTTGCATAGCTGTAACTGCAACTAGCGTCAAGAGAATCATCAAGAGATAATGATAAAAGTTGACTGGCATCCCCATCGCTTTTGCCAGAAGTGGATCGAAAGAAGTAATCAATAGTTCTTTGAAGAACATTCCAATGACAATCAGGACAGCGATTCCTACACCAATTGTAATCCACATATCAATGTCTTGCACAGCTAAGATATTCCCAAAAAGAATATGGAAAAGGTCAGTTGAGCTATTAGCAACTCCAATCAAAATGACTCCAAGAGCTAAAAAGGAACTAAAAGTTATTCCAATGGCAGTATCACTTTTGATAATTGAATTTCCTTTAATATAAGTAATAATGACCGAAGCTAAAAGTCCAAAAACAATGGCTCCGATAAAGAAGTTGATTCCTAAAATAAAGGAGAGCGCAACTCCCGGCAAGACCGCGTGTGAAATGGCATCGCCCATCAAAGACATGCCTCTTAGGATAATGAAGCAACCAACTGCTCCAGCAACAATCCCGATGACAATGGCTGTAATCAGCGCATTTTGTAGAAAATGGAAATTTTGTAGTCCATCAATAAATTCTGAAAACATATTAGAGACCTCCATTCACAAAAAGCTGAGAGCCATAGGCTTTTTTCAAGTTTTCTTCTGTGAAAGTTGATGAAGTTTCCCCAATGGCAATGAGTTCTTTATTCAAAATTAAAACTTGATCAAAGTAATGTGGGACTTTTCCTAAGTCATGGTGGACGATGAGAATCGTTTTCCCTTGTTCTTTTAGATTGCGTAGCGTTGTCATGATAATTTCTTCGCTGATTGAATCAATCCCGACAAATGGTTCATCTAGAAAGATACAGTCTGCTTCTTGTACCAGACAGCGCGCAATCAAGACCCGTTGAAATTGCCCTCCTGACAACTGGCTGATTTGGCGTTCAGCATAATCCTCTAAGCCGACAATGCGCAGCGCATTTGTCACCTTGTCCCAGTCTGTGCTTTTTAGTCTGTGAAACAATTTTACTTTTGGATACAGTCCAAGCGACACACATTCTTTTACTTTGATAGGAAAGTTGTAATCAATGTGAACTTTTTGTTCCACATAAGCTACATGGCTAAGTACTTTTGAGAATTCTTTATCATCAAGATAAGTTTGTCCAACATGATCAATGATGCCCAACATTCCTTTTAAAAGGGTGGATTTACCAGCTCCGTTGGGACCAATAACTCCCATGATAGTTGGGCCTTGGATTTCCAAAGAAATCTGATTGAGAGCAAGCGTTTCCTGATAAGAGACACTTAAATTTTCGATACGTATCATTTTTATACACCCCTACTGTTAATATACATTAAAATAAAAATTAAGTCAAGTTAATTTTTAGAATTTTTAAGAAAAATCAGAAGCAAGGTTTTCCAGAAAACTCCCTTTTGATAAAAGTTTGATTATTCAGAACTTTTTTGATAGGATTAAGGTAAAACAATGAAAGCGAGAACAAGATGACACGTTTACAAGATGATTTTTTTGACTATGTTAATGGTGAATGGGAAAAAACAGCAGTTATTCCTGATGATAAACCTATGACAGGTGGATTTATGGATTTGGATCAAGATATTGAAAAATTGATGCTGGCCACAACTGATAAATGGTTAGCAGGTCAAAATGTACCGAATGATCCAGTCTTGAAAAATTTTGTGAAATATCACCGTTTGGTGGCAGATTTTGACGGGCGGGAACAAGCAGGAGTTGCTCCTGCAATGCCGCTGGTAGAAGAATATAAAGCGCTCGGCTCTTTCAAAGAATTTACTGGAAAGATTGCTGAATATGAAATGGCTGGAAAGCCAAATTTCTTTACTTTTGATGTTGCTCCAGACTTTATGAATGCGCAAATGAATGTTCTCTGGGCTGATGCACCTGGAATCATTTTGCCAGATACAACCTACTATGAAGAAGGAAATGAAAAAGGCAAGGAATTGCTGGCAATCTGGCGGAAAATGCAGGAAGAATTGTTGCCTAAATTTGGCTTTTCGGCAGAGGAAACAAAAGATATTTTGGATAAATATCTGGAATTGGATGCTAAATTAGCCAAGTATGTCCTCTCTAATGAAGAAAGTTCAGAATATGTGAAATTGTATCATCCTTACGATTGGGCAGATTTCACGAAGCTAGCTCCAGAATTGCCGCTTGACGCGATTTTTACAGAGATTTTGGGACAAGTCCCAGACAAAGTGATTGTTCCTCAAGAGCGTTTCTGGAAAGAATTTGCAGCAGAATGTTATTCAGAAAAGAATTGGGAGCATTTGCATGCGGCACTGAAGTTATTCTCTACTGGAGCATGGACTTCTTTGCTCACTGAAGAAATTCGTGTCCTTTCAGGGACCTATGCACGCGCTATCTCAGGTGTCCCAGAACCCCGTCCAAAAGAAAAGGCAGCTTACCAGCTAGCGCAAGGTCCGTATAACCAAGCCCTTGGTCTTTGGTATGCGGGAGAAAAATTCTCGCCTGAAGCAAAAGCAGATGTAGAGCACAAAGTTGCTGCTATGATTGATGTTTATAAGTCGCGTCTGGAAACGGCGGATTGGCTCGCTAAGGAAACACGTGGCAAAGCGATTGTTAAGCTCAATGTCATCACACCGCATATCGGCTATCCAGAGAAATTGCCAGAAACCTATGAGAAAAAAGTGATTGATGAGAATTTGAGCTTAGTTGAGAATGCTCGAAACTTAGCAAAAATTTCTATTGCGCATACATGGAGCAAGTGGAACAAGGAAGTGGATCGCAGTGAATGGCACATGCCAGCCCATATGGTCAACGCGTATTATGACCCACAGCAAAATCAAATTGTGTTCCCAGCAGCCATTCTCCAAGCGCCATTTTATGATTTGCATCAATCTTCATCAGCTAACTATGGTGGAATCGGTGCGGTGATTGCTCATGAAATTTCTCATGCCTTTGACTCAAATGGAGCTTCATTTGACGAACACGGAAGTTTGAACAATTGGTGGAAGCCAGAAGATTACGAGGCCTTTCAAGCACGTACTCAAAAGGTGATTGAGCAATTTGACGGACAGGATTCTTACGGTGCTAAAGTCAATGGGAAACTAACTGTTTCAGAAAATATTGCAGACCTTGGTGGTATTGCGGCAGCACTGGAAGCCGCTAAGAAAGAAGCAGACTTCTCTGCAGAAGAATTCTTTACTAACTTTGCCCGTATCTGGCGCATGAAAGCTCGGCTAGAGTTCATGCAGATGCTAGCCAGCGTGGACGTGCATGCTCCTGGAAAACTTCGGACAAATGTTCAATTGCCAAACTTTGATGATTTCTTTACGACTTTTGACGTTAAAGAAGGAGACGGCATGTGGCGCAAACCAGAAGACCGTGTGATTATTTGGTAATGGTATCACTTTACTCAAAACCAGTTGGAATGGTCAGCTGGTTTTTTGTGTGTTTAGCGCATAGAGGCTGGCTAATTGCTTTGTCTTATGAATAAATTACACAAAGAAGGAAAGTTTTCATGGACTGTACAAATTAAAAAAACTGAAAATTTAATTTATTTCTCTGTTTGGGAGTGTTATAATGAATAAATATAGGATAGAATGAAGAACGTGAGGAGAAAGTGATGACAGAAGAGCAAGAAAAAATATCACGAGGCAGAAAGAAAGAGCTGATTGCTCGTTTGAAAGAACTGATCCAGCCTAAAATGAAACTGGTTTATCTATCGGCTTTTTTAGCCTGGCTTCAATTTATCATGCGGATTTTGAGCTTTGTATTGATAGCAAAAGTTTTGTCGGATTTATATGAGGGAATACCATTGAATTTTTTGTCGGTTCTTTTTTGGCTATTTTTCTTTTCTTGTTTAGGTTTTGCGCTTTCGCTTCTGGCGAAAAATTTCCAAGGAGTAGCTTCGCAGTTTGCTCGCAACAAACTAAAAGCAGCATTTTTTCAGGCCTTCGTAGATAAAGACGGAGAATTTCAGGATAGTAAGACGGCTGCAGATGTGCTGACGGTAGCGTCACAAGGAATTGACAGTTTAGATACGTATTATTCTTATTATCTCCCCTTAAATCTACGAACGTATTTGAATTGCTTGACAGTGTTGGTGATTGTGTTTTTTCTGTTCCCTGCTGGCGGTTTGATTTTTATTCTCTCGCTGCCTTTGATTCCTATGTCTATCATTCTCATGCAGAAGCGTTCGCGCAGGATTATGAATCGTTACTGGGCTTCTTATATGGACGTTGGTAATCTCTTTTTAGATGATCTTCAAGGGCTGAATACTCTTTATTCTTATCAGGCAGATGCTAAATATGAAAAGGAATTTGCAGCGCAGGCAGAGGATTTCCGTGATGCAACTATGGAACTTCTAGGATTTCAGCTGCAGTCAGTTGGCTACATGGATGCAGTCATGTACTTGGGGATTGGCGTGTCAGGATTCGTTGCAGCTTCCATGTTACAAGCAGGAAATTTATCACTATTTGCTATGATTTACTTTGTGTTCATTGCAACTGAGTTTTTCACGCCGATTCGTGAAGCCGGTTATGGAATGCATTTAGTTATGATGAATACCAAAATGGCTGATCGAATTTTTGGGTTTTTGGATTCGATTGAAAAAGAATCGAAAGAGGAACGGCAGGAATTGCCTCCTTTTAGTGAATTGACAGTTAGTGGCTTAGATTTTGCTTTTGCGGATAGAAAATTATTTGAAAATCTAAGCTTTAAAATGAAACGAGGACAAATCTTAGCCATTGCAGGAGAAAGCGGCCGTGGGAAAACGACGTTAGCCAAGCTGTTGTTGGGAAAACGACAGGCGGACAGAGGCTCCATTTTCTTAGGAGAAAAAGAAATCAAAAGCCTATTCAAATCAACCATTTATCAGGAAGTCATGTACGTGTCAGCAAACAGTGTCCTTTTAAACGCATCCATTCTTGAGAATTTACAGTTGGCGGTAGATTGGTCGCGGGTTGAATTAGAGGACTGGCTGGCTGAAAAAGGTGTTTTAGCATTTGTAAGAGATCTGCCTCAAGGTCTTGAGACTCTTGTGGGGGAAAACGGCAGTCAATTATCACCGGGGCAACGCCAGCAGATCATTTGTGTGCGAGCTATCTTGGCCAAGCGTTCGCTCTATCTGTTTGATGAAGTAACGTCCAGTGTAGATAAAGACAATGAAGCGGCTATCTATGATTTGCTAAATTTGGTAGCGCAAGATGCGCTTGTCATTGAGATTACCCATAAGATGAAACAAGTCGCTAAAGCAAGTCAAGTTCTCTTTATAGAAAAAGAAAAAACGGTTTTGGGAACGCCGACAGAAGTCTATGAACAGAGTGAAGAATACCGTCAATTGGCAAATACCCAGCAAGAATTGGAGGAATTAACGCATGGAAACTAAAAAACGTTACACAACGCGTGTTATCCTCAGCAGATTTTTTCAGGTGATGAACCATTTGCTCCCTTTTATCGCTCTAGCGGTTTTCTTTGCGGTACTTGGCTTTGTCACAACGGTGACAATTCCAACTCTTGTGATTGTATTAGGTTTTCATGCTTTAAATGGTCAGCAGTCTGCTTGGTGGAGTCTGATTTTATTGATTGGACTAGCCCTGGCTCGGGGCGCCTTTCGCTATGGAGAGCATTATTTTGGGCATTTTGTTGCCTTCCATTCTCTGGCGGATTTACGTAAGCTCATTTTTGCGAAGTTACGCCGTCTGGCACCAGCAAAGTTGGATCGTCAGGACAGCGGCAAATTGCTCAAGATGATTAGTGAAGATATTGAAGCGCTGGAAATCTTTTTTGCACATACGATAGCTCCTATTTGTACAGGGTTCTTGACAGCTCTTTTGATGGGAATGTATTTTGCATATTTCTCGTTTTGGTTTGCTTTAGTGACTTTAATGACTTATGGGATTTTAGCTATTATTTTACCGAGAATGTTTGCTCTCAGTTTGCAAGATATTCTGCAGAAACAAAATCAGGAACGCTCGAATTATGTTTCCTTTTTCTTGGAAAGTCTGAAAGCGATGGGCGATTTATCTCAATTTGGCAAGAGTCACGAGCGATTTGCAGAATTGACGGGCAAAAGTCAGGCTGTGAACCAGTTGGAAAGGCAGGTTGCCCAGAAACAATATCTACAGCAAACGGTAACCTTTTTGGTGGTGGGACTGTCTCTTACAAGCGTTGCTCTTTTGGCATTCTATCAAGTGGAAAATCATCAGTTATCTTGGCAAGAAGCGGTTCTCGTGTTAGTTGCTTTTTCTAGCTCTTTTGCTCCTTTTTTAGAATTAGGACGCCTGCCTTTAGGTTTTAAACGTGCTATGAATGCTGGTCGTACTGTTTTTGCTCTTTTAGATGAGGTAGAGCCCGTCCAAACTGGTCAGGAAATAGCTGTCACTTTAGACGATATTCTGATTGAGAATATGGATTTTGCCTACGACAATCGTCAGCAAAAGCTGTTTAATAATTTCTCTGCACATTTTGAAAAAGGGAAGATTATTGGCTTGATTGGTAAGAGTGGTAGTGGTAAATCAACCCTGATGAAGCTCCTTATGCGTTGGTATGACAGCAATGCTGGTTCAGTTTTTCTTACTGGTGTAGATGCTAGAGAAATCAATCGTCAGCATTTGCAGGCTTCATTTGCCTATGTACCACAGATAGCTCAGCTTTTTCACCAATCTTTGAGAGAAAATCTCTTACTGGGGAGAAACGACATTAGTGATGAGAGTATCTGGAAGTTGGCAGAAAGATGCCGACTAAAAGAGTGTCTAGAAAGATTGCCGGATGGTTTGGATACAATTATTGACGGTGAGCGTGACTTTTCAGCTGGAGAAAGACAGCGTTTAGAGCTTATGCGGGCACTCTTGAAAAAGGCGGATTGTTATATCTTTGATGAGCCGACTAGCAATCTTGATTCGCTCAACGAAGCGGCGTTTCTATCTATTGTAAAAGAAGAATGCCAAGGGATGATTTTTATGATTTCACACCGTCCGTCAACAGTGGCATTTGTAGATGAAATCTATGAATTGGATGCATCGCAGTTAAAACGACTGCAATAAAAATGTCAGAATAAATGCTAGGCTTCATATCTGAGGATTTTCTATTTAGCTATGGAGTTAAAACTTCTCAATAAAATGAGCTAGAAAACAAATCCAGTTAGTAAAGTATTCTTTTTTGATTATGTTTCCTCTTTCCCTAATTATGCCTTTTAAAATCGCCTAAAAATGGTATAATAATAACATCACAAAATTGGAGTGAATCAATGACTTTTTATAATCACAAATCAATTGAAAAAAAATGGCAAAATTATTGGGCGGAAAATCATACGTTTAAAACAGGAACAGACGCTGACAAACCAAATTTTTATGCGTTGGATATGTTCCCTTACCCGTCTGGTGCTGGTCTTCACGTAGGACACCCAGAAGGCTACACGGCGACTGATATTCTTAGTCGTTTCAAACGTGCGCAAGGCTACAACGTTCTTCACCCAATGGGCTGGGATGCTTTTGGTTTGCCTGCAGAGCAATACGCTATGGATACAGGGAATGACCCAGCGGAAT
>OHAS01001477.1_pt1 | contig 18665 bp, 16 predicted proteins | sample 1577131 | NCBI WGS metagenome assembly OHAS01 (sample SAMEA3541566, study PRJEB24748) | human gut metagenome | biome: human gut; feature: human-associated habitat; material: faeces | place: China | collected 2012 | reverse complement strand
ACCGGCGACATGTTCCCACCTGCCGCGTCGCTCCCCTCGCGGGAGCGTGGATTGAAATGTTCCATCCGCGGAAATTGTTGCGCAGACTAAATGTCGCTCCCCTCGCGGGAGCGTGGATTGAAATTTTTAAAGGAGATATGACTTTCAAAGAAGCGCTGTCGCTCCCCTCGCGGGAGCGTGGATTGAAATGCAATTCATCGTTTGTTAGATTTGCCCACGCTTTGTCGCTCCCCTCGCGGGAGCGTGGATTGAAATATGCATGCGAATATCCTTTGGACTGCTTTAAATGTCGCTCCCCTCGCGGGAGCGTGGATTGAAATCGTCACCATTGCCTTCGCATCGTCCTCTGTCATGGTCGCTCCCCTCGCGGGAGCGTGGATTGAAATTGTAGGATGTTTGTCTGGGCTGCCATGTTGTAGTTGTCGCTCCCCTCGCGGGAGCGTGGATTGAAATGCGTATTCCCCACCTCGAAAATCGCAACTGCAGCCGTCGCTCCCCTCGCGGGAGCGTGGATTGAAATAATGTCTTCGGAAATGTCCACGTGCTCATATTCAAGTCGCTCCCCTCGCGGGAGCGTGGATTGAAATTCCTGTGCATCCCGGTAGGTGGCCTCAATCTGCCGTCGCTCCCCTCGCGGGAGCGTGGATTGAAATGGTGGAAGAGCGGCTGCCTAAGGAACATTTGACAAGTCGCTCCCCTCGCGGGAGCGTGGATTGAAATCCAGATCGCATCCTGGTCGCTGCCTGCTGTGCTTGTCGCTCCCCTCGCGGGAGCGTGGATTGAAATGATCTCATTGTCGCGGATCAGCTTTAATGCCGCGTCGCTCCCCTCGCGGGAGCGTGGATTGAAATCGGTTTTGCCGGTAATCACATTTTTAACGCCGCCCAGTCGCTCCCCTCGCGGGAGCGTGGATTGAAATATACCCCTGAATGTTGCCAGGTTCATGATGCCTGGTCGCTCCCCTCGCGGGAGCGTGGATTGAAATACTGCGATACTGTCAAATCCCAGTGCTTCCAAGTCGTCGCTCCCCTCGCGGGAGCGTGGATTGAAATGAATCCTACACGCTCTGCCAGTCAATGTATGCCAGTCGCTCCCCTCGCGGGAGCGTGGATTGAAATGTCTCGAAATAGGCTTTGCACAAATACCCCAAAATGTCGCTCCCCTCGCGGGAGCGTGGATTGAAATCAGAGTAACGCCGCCCCTGCTGGTAGCCGTTGTCTGTCGCTCCCCTCGCGGGAGCGTGGATTGAAATCAGATGGACACGATACGCCAGGCTTACGGCGACGGTCGCTCCCCTCGCGGGAGCGTGGATTGAAATGACGGATCCAAACAGTTTTGCCATTGCCTCCTTGGTCGCTCCCCTCGCGGGAGCGTGGATTGAAATCTTTGGTGTCATTGGCATCTTTTGTATCTCCTTTCCGTCGCTCCCCTCGCGGGAGCGTGGATTGAAATAAGGCGAAGACCGTAAGTTTCGCAGGTACTACAGTCGCTCCCCTCGCGGGAGCGTGGATTGAAATCAGCAATCGGAATGAAGTGCATCAAGCTTGGTTTGCGTCGCTCCCTTCGCGGGAGCATGTCAGGAAAAGGATCGTAACAGAAAAAATGTCGAAGAAAATGGGGGAGAGGCATATGGATTATTTTGCGCATATTGATGGGAAACGAAAACAGAGTGTTTTGGAGCATTCGGAGGGGGTTGCAAGACTTGCTGGAATGTTTGCCGGAGAATTTGGAAAGTATGAATGGGGATATTGCAGTGGTATGCTGCATGATATTGGAAAGTACAGTCTCAGGTTCCAGAGAAGACTTCAAAAAGGAGATGTTCAGGTGGACCATTCGACGGCCGGAGCACAACTTTGTGCGGCGAAAGGAGGATACTACTCGTTTCTAAATTATTGCATTGCAGGGCATCATGCGGGCTTGCCAGATTGCGGAAGTAATACGGACAATGGCGGAGAGTCTACGTTGAGCGGCCGCCTAAAGAAAAAAATAGAAGATTATCAGGCTTATCAGTCTGAGATTGAGGTTCCGCTACTTCATTCGGCGCCCATTGATCCAAAAGCTGTGCCGAACCCATATTTTTCGTTAAGTTTTTTTATGCGAATGATTTATTCCTGTCTGGTAGACGCAGATTTTCTGGATACGGAAGCTTTTATGAAGCAGGGAAAGACAGAACGAGATCCCGGCACGAGAATAGAAGAACTGTACAGAAAGTTAGATAAATATCTTGAGAATAAAAGATGGCTGGAAAATAAAAAACCCGATACGATCAACGGCAGACGAAGTGAGATTTTGCGGCATTGTATGGACATGGGAACCCAGGAAAAGGGAATGTTTCGTCTGACTGTTCCGACCGGTGGAGGAAAAACAATTGCCTCGCTGGCGTTTGCACTTCGGCATGCGGCAGCGCATCAGATGAAGCGGATTATTTATGTCATTCCATATACCAATATTATCGAACAGAATGCGCAGGTATTTCGGGAGATTCTGGGAGAGGAAAATGTGTTGGAAAGCCATTGCAACATTGATTATACCAGTTCGGAAGAGCTCAGACCGATGCAGCTTGCTTCGGAAAACTGGGACAAGCCGGTGGTTGTTACGACCAATGTACAGTTTTTTGAATCTCTCTTTGCATCGAAATCTTCAAAATGCCGGAAGCTTCATAATGTTGCAAACAGTGTGATCATTTTTGATGAAGCACAGATGATACCGCCGGAGCATCTGAAGCCTTGTCTTGCGGTTATAGAGGAACTGGCAGCGCAATATGGTTCATCTGTTGTGCTTTGTACAGCAACGCAGCCAACATTTCAGAATTTTTTCCAGAGAAATTGGGAGCCGGTTGAGCTTTGTCCATGTATGGAAGAGCAATTTCGCTTTTTCAAGAGGACGAGATTTGAAGATATCGGAACGGTGACAGAAGAAGAGCTGGAGGAAAAACTTTTAAAAGAAACACAGGCATTGTGTATTGTCAATACGAAGAAACGAGCACAGAGAATTTATAATGCGATCAAAGGGGACGGAGTCTTTCATCTGTCGACAACAATGTATCCAAAGCATCGGAAACGGGTGTTAGAGCAGATTAGGAAAAGACTGGAAGATGGTAAAAAGTGTATTTTAATTGCAACGAGTCTGGTGGAAGCTGGAGTGGATCTGGATTTTCGATCTGTATATAGACAGCTTGCGGGAATGGATTCTATGATTCAGGCGGCAGGACGCGGAAATCGAAATGGAGATCGTTCCATAGAGGAGAGTCCGGTATATATTTTCGGAATGGAAGGAAAAGAGTTTGTTCCCGGTCAGCAGATGCAGATTGATACGTCCAAAGCGCTTTTACTGGATGGATATCAGCCGGAAGACCTTGCGACAGTAGATCAGTATTTCCAGATGTTGTATCAATTAAAACAGGATGAAATGGATAAGGACGGTGTGATGCGCTGCTTCGAAAATCAGAATTATCAGTTTGCGTCAGCTGCTAAAAAGTTTCATCTGATTGAAGAGAATACCGTAACAGTGTTTGTAAAAAGAGAGCAGGAAGCGGCGAAGTTATTGGGACAGATTCGAAACCAGGGGTATTCCCGCACTTTGATGCGACAGGCAGGACAGTATTGTATCAATATTTATGACAGGGATTTTGAAAAATTAAACGGACAGGGAGCGCTGCGTCCGGTGTCCGGTGATATAGAAGATTTCTATGAATTAGTTTCGGAGGAACTGTACACAGAAGAAATGGGATTAAAAATGGATATTGAAGAAGGCATCGGAGTGTTCTGGTAATTGTTTTAGCAAGTGCTGTAGGCGGGAGGTTAGAGGATAAAAGCATACGGAACAGAAGAAAAATCATCAACTTCTGTTCCGCATCGCTTGGTTCACATGGTGTGAAAAAATATTTTTTCAATCCCCAATTCCGTGTCATTGTAAATGGCAGGAAAAGACGATGTTTATTATATAATAGTTATTCCATATAATCCAGTGTAAATATTTTTATAGAAACTTCAATATGTTTTCCCACAGATAATGGAAACGTTGTTGCATTATATAAAACAGTGTAGTATAGTGGAAATATAAAGAAAAGGACAGTGAGAAAAACGATAATTTTTATAAAAAGGGGAACAGAGATGGTTTTATATCATGGGAGTAAAGAAATCGTGGAATATCCCGAAATTCGAAAAGCACGATTTCAAAAAGATTTCTATTTTGGATTTTACTGCACACTTTATGCAGAGCAGGCGAAGCGTTGGGCAACCAGATACGGTGATGGGTACATCAATAAATATGAATATGTACCAAGCAGTACTTTGAATTGTTTGTATTTTGAAGAGATGACGGAAGAATGGCTGGATTTTATTGTGGCATGTCGTAGAGGAATTCCACACAAATATGATATTGTGGAAGGACCGATGGCAGATGATACGATTTACAATTATATCCAGAACTATCTGGATGGCAAAATTTCGAGAGCCGCATTTTGGGAACTGGCAAAGTTTAAATATCCGACGCATCAAATCAGTTTTCATACGATTTCAGCGCTGGATACATTGACATTTGTAGGAAGCGAGGTCGTGTATGGGGACAAAAAATAATAATGATTTATTTTATATATGCAGCTTGATCGAATACATCGGAAGGAAAACGAAACAGCCTCGGAAAAAAGTAGCAGATTATCTGGGAAGAAAGCATATTCATCGGATTTACGAACATGCAGATGTATTTCATTGTGAACCAATTGAAAAGATGGCAGAAGAATTGATTGAAGAATGCAATATTCCGAAGGGCAGCTTTGATAATGTGGGAGCATGCAGATATACAGTACCGGATTATTGGGATATCGGAGAAGTGTATGAACGGCTGATTGAAGATTCCTATTCTGATCAGGATATTGAGAAAGGGCTTTGGCAGGTATATCATTCCTGGATAGATTCCAGCATTTCTGATTATAATACGGATTTTTACTATCAATCGAGAGACTATCTGGCAGCCTGCTATCAGGATGGTTCGATATTATAGATGAAAAGGGGTGATAAAATGGGCATGGGTGTAAAAGTCAGAGTATGGGGACCATATGCGCTCTTCTCAAGACCAGAGATGAAAGTGGAACGGTGTTCTTACGATGTAATGACGCCATCTGCTGCAAGAGGAATTCTGGAAGCGATTTACTGGCATCCGGGGCTTCGATGGGTGATCGACAAAATTCAGGTAAACAAACCAATCCGGTTTACCAGCGTTCGGAGAAATGAAGTGAAAAGCAAAATTTCTGCCAGCAATGTGCTTCAGGCATATAACGGAGCGGATAAGGAATTGTATTTGAGTACAAAAGAGGAAATTGTACAGCGGGCATCTTTATTGCTGTGTGATGTGGAATATGTCATTGAAGCTCATTTTGAAATGACGGAACAGGCAAATGAAACAGACAATCCCGGTAAGTTCAAGGATATCATGATGCGTCGTTTAAAGCGCGGAGAATGCTATCACATGCCGTATTTTGGATGCCGGGAATTCCCGGTGCATTTCGAATTGTGCGAAGAGGAAACTACATCCTGTTATGCTGTTGTTCCGGAAAAGGATCTCGGTTTTATGCTATACGACATGGATTACTCTGATCCGAACGATATTCAGCCGATGTTCTTTCGGGCGGTGATGAGAAACGGTGTTCTTGATCTGAGAGACTGTGAGGTGATTCGGTGATTTTACAGGCACTTGTAAAGGAATATGAAAGTCTGGCAGAGCAGGGGAAAGTATCGCAGCCGGGGTGGTGTCAGGCAAAGGTTTCCTATGAAATCAATTTGTATGCGGATGGACGAATCAAACAAATTATCTGCTTGAAGCAGGAAAAAGAAATTGGGAAAAAGAAGGTTTTAATTCCCAAAACGATGAAAGTACCGCAGATGGTCACCCGATCTTCCGGAATAGCGGCAAATTTTCTGTGTGATAACTCAAAATATCTGTTAGGAATTGATGCAGAAGGGACTTCTGGGCGGATAAGGGATTGTTTTCTGGCAGCAAAGGAAAGACACCTCTCTGTTTTGGAAGGAACAGATGGCATAATGGCGCAGGCAGTCTGCCATTTTTTTAAAAACTGGAACCCGGAAAGCGTTCAGGAATGTCCGGAGTTGAAAGAGCAATGGGAAGGAATTACAGATGGCGGGAATCTTGTTTTTGGAATGAACGAATTCTATGCACAGGATGATCCGGAAATACAGAAAATGTGGAACGCAAGTCAGTCTGAGACAGAGGAGGAAACATCAGGCATTTGTCTTGTAACCGGAAATTATGGTCCGATTTCCAGAATTCACAGATCCATTAAAGGGGTTCCGGGGGCACAGTCGAGCGGCGCAGCACTGGTGTCTTTTAATGCACCGGCATTTGAATCTTACGGAAAAGAACAAAGCTACAATGCGCCGGTTGGAAAGTATGCAGAGTTTGCGTATACGACAGCTTTAAATTACCTGCTGGGACAAGAAGAATACCGATTTCAGCTTGGTGATACAAGAGTGGTATTCTGGGCAGAAAGTGGAGAAGAGGCATATCAGGATTTTTTTGCTTCTTTTCTGGAACCCAAACCGGATAATGAGGAGATGCTGAAAGCTGTTTTTGCAGGATTGAAAAAACAGAAATATCTCGATCTGGATCAGTTTGAATTGAATCCAAATCAAAAGTTTTATATCCTTGGACTTGCACCAAATGCTGCTCGTTTAGCGGTTCGTTTCTTTTATGAAGATTCTTTTGGAAATATTTTGAAGCATCTTGCAGAACATTATCAGCGAATTGAAATTGTAAAACCGGTATGGGAACAGAATAGTTATCTTGGAATCCGAGACATGCTTGCGGAAACGGTGAATCAGAAAGCAAAGGATAAAAATCCGATTTCGAATATGGCGTCTATGGTGCTGCAGGCAATCCTTGCAGGAAACCGTTATCCGGCAAGTTTGTATACAGATACGATGATTCGTATCAGGGCGGAGCAGGGAAACGTCACCTGGAAAAAAGCTGCGATCCTCAAGGCTTATTTGATTCAAAACTACCATTTGGAAAAGGGGGAACATTATATGGGACTAAATGAGGGATGTAAGGAAGAGGCATACGTTTTAGGAAGGCTGTTTGCTATGTTGGAAGCAATTCAGATGGACGCCAATCCGGGAATTAAAGCAACAATCCGGGATCGGTATTTTAACTCTGCGTGTGCGACACCGGCAATTGTTTTTCCGATATTGTTCAAATTAAAAAACAGCCATATCAAAAAGCTGGAACGGGATAATCCGAGTGCAAAAATATATTACGAAAAGCAGATTATGGAAATTATGGGGAAACTCGGAGAAAAAATGCCGAACCGTCTGGCACTGGAAGAGCAGGGACAATTTGATCTGGGATATTATCATCAGATGCAGAAAAAATATGAAAAGCGGGAGGAAAAGTAAATGAGTGAGACAATCAAAAACAGATATGAGTTTGTAGTATTGTTTGATGTGGAAAATGGGAATCCGAACGGAGATCCTGATGCAGGAAATATGCCGCGTATTGATCCGGAAAGTGGTCTCGGTCTTGTGACAGATGTTTGTCTGAAACGAAAGATCAGAAATTATGTGGAAACAGTAAAAGAGGAGGAGCCGGGGTTCCAGATTTATATCCGTGAAGACGTACCGTTGAACCGAAGCGATAGAACCGCATGCGAGAGCCTTGGAATCCATGAGACAGATGAAAAAAAAGTGACGGATGGATTAAAAAAGCTGAAAAAGAACGATCCGGATGCAGATCTGAAAATTCGGGATTATATGTGCCAGAATTTTTATGATATCAGAACTTTTGGTGCGGTTATGACAACATTTGTGAAAGCATCGCTGAATTGCGGGCAGGTAAGGGGTCCTGTGCAGATTGGCTTTGCCAGAAGCATTGATCCGATTATCAGTCAGGAAGTAACGATTACGAGAGTTGCGATTACGACAGAAAAAGACGCGGAAAATAAGAGCACGGAAATGGGCAGAAAAAGCATTGTGCCCTATGGATTATATCGTGCAGAGGGATATGTTTCTGCAAATCTTGCCAGAAAGGTAACCGGATTTTCTGAGGAAGATCTGGAGCTTTTATGGGAAGCAATTATCAACATGTTTGAAAATGATCATTCTGCGGCAAGAGGAAAGATGGCGGTGCGGGAACTGATTATTTTCAAACACAGCAAGGAGCTGGGAGATTGTCCCGCATATAAGTTATTTGATGCAGTGGAAGTAAAGAAAAACGACGATATTATTTATCCCAGAAACTATAAAGATTATACAGTTAAAATTCATCAGGATCAGATACCGGAATCTGTTGAAGTGACAAGAAGAGCATAGTAATCAGAAAGCAGAAAAAGGCACACTTTGTTTGAAATGCGTTGAAAAAGAGGTGTCGTATAATGGAATATGCTGAAGACGATTATTTGATGATATCTGGTATCCAGCATTTTAAATTTTGCAGGAGACAATGGGCATTGATTCATGTGGAACAGCAATGGGCAGAAAATGAACATACTGTCATTGGAGAGCTGATGCACAAAAAGGCGCATGATCCATATCTGACGGAAAAGCGGAAAGATTTGCTTGTGGTAAGGGCATTGCCGGTCAGTTCCAGAACGATGGGAGTCAGCGGCGAATGCGATATTGTAGAATTTCGGAAATGCGAAGATGGAGTGAAACTGCACGGACACAGGGGATTTTACAGTATTTATCCGGTAGAGTATAAAAAAGGGAAACCAAAACATTCAGAGGAGGATATCTTACAGCTGACAGCGCAGGCAATGTGTTTGGAAGAAATGTTTTCGACGACAGTATCGGAAGGGGCAATTTTTTATGGAGAAACCAGAAGACGTGAAGTCGTTGCAATTACGGAAGAGCTGAAAAATGAGGTTTGTCAGATATTTGAAGAAATGCATCAATATTATGACAGACGGTATACACCGAAAGTAAAATACAGCAAAGCATGCGCTTCCTGTTCTCTGAAGGAAATATGCCTTCCAAAGCTCGAAAAAGCCGGATCGGTAAAGGAATATCTGAAACGGGCGCTGGAGGAGGAACCGGGATGAAAAAACTGCTCAATACATTGTACGTTACTTCGGAAAACAGCTACCTTGGATTGGATGGAGAAAATATTGTTGTTTATGAAGAACAGAAGGAGCTTGGAAGGCTGCCGCTGCATAATCTGGAGGGAATTGTTTCTTTTGGTTACAGAGGGACAAGCCCAGCGCTTATGGGCGCTTGTGCAGACCGAAATATTTCCTTGTGTTACCTTACGCCGCAGGGAAAATTCTTAGCCCGGGTGACTGGAAAAGTAAGAGGAAATGTTATTTTACGAAAACAGCAGTATGATACAGGAAAAGATGAGGAAAAGAGCCTTACAATTGCAAAAACTTGTATTCTTGGAAAAGTATACAATTCGCGCTGGGTTCTGGAACGGGCAATCCGGGATCATGCAATGCAGATTGATGCGGAAAAGGTAAAAGCAGCATCAATGCAATTAAAAGCTTCCCTGGAGCGGATTCAAAACTGTACATCCAAGGATCAGTTAAGAGGATATGAAGGGGAAGCTGCCAGCATTTATTTTGGTGTATTCAATGAATTGATTCTGCAGCAGAAAAAGGATTTTCAGTTTCAGGGACGGACAAAACGTCCTCCAATGGATACGGTTAATGCGATGCTTTCTTTTGCCTATACACTTTTGACGAATCAGATCATGTCTGCTCTGGAATGTGTTGGCTTAGATCCCTGTGTCGGATATCTGCATACAGAACGTCCGGGAAGAAGTTCACTGGCATTGGATATGGTTGAAGAACTTCGCTCTGTAATGGCAGATCGGTTTGTATTATCTCTTATTAATAAGAAGATTATTAGCGGAAAAAACTTTACAAAAAAAGAAAATGGTGCAGTTTTGATGGATGATGAGCTGCGGAAAAAGTTTTTGACAGAATGGCAAAATAGAAAAAAGGAAGTTATTACACATCCGTATCTTAGGGAAAAAGTGGAGTGGGGAATGGTTCCCTATGTGCAGGCAATGCTCCTTGCCCGATATTTACGCGGAGACCTGGACGAATATCCTGTTTTTCTCTGGAAATGAGGTGACAAATGCTTGTACTGATCACATATGATGTGAACACAGAAACAGCAGCCGGTAAAGCAAGACTGCGGAAGGTTGCTAAACAATGCGTCAACTATGGAAGAAGGGTTCAGAATTCTGTATTTGAATGCATTTTGGATAACGCTCAGTGCATCGCACTGAAAGCACTTCTGACAGATATTATCGACAGCAAAGTAGACAGTCTGCGCTTTTATTATCTTGGTAATAAATACGAGACGAAAGTGGAGCATGTCGGGGTCGAAAAAGGTATTGCTGCCGATCAGGTCCTGCTCCTCTAAAAACTGGTGCGAACAGGAAGTGCATATGAATTCTTATGGAGATTCGCACCTGAAAAATTATGAAATAACATTTATTAATTTATTTTTTTAAAACAGGAGCTATATTTTATTGGTGAGATGAAATAAAGAATAGCCGTACTGCAAGCGAAAAGATGTTAATAAATGCTGTCGCTCCCTTCGCGGGAGCGTGGATTGAAATTGCGATCAGCCGCCGCACCATCCGATCACTCATGGTCGCTCCCTTCGCGGGAGCGTGGATTGAAATACTCCTGCCAGATAAAGCATTGCCGCATCTGCCGTCGCTCCCTTCGCGGGAGCGTGGATTGAAATCTGTCGAAGGAACAGACGGGGAAAATAGTGTTCAGTCGCTCCCTTCGCGGGAGCGTGGATTGAAATACGATATGTAAGTATTTCAACCACTCCTTCTGCTGTCGCTCCCTTCGCGGGAGCGTGGATTGAAATAGTTTTAATCCGGCCTCCTTGACTTCTGCCATAGTCGCTCCCTTCGCGGGAGCGTGGATTGAAATAAAAGGGGCAGACGTTCTCAGCCTGCCCCTTTTTGTCGCTCCCTTCGCGGGAGCGTGGATTGAAATCCGGGATATGTTGCAATGCGATAACATTTACGAATGCGTCGCTCCCTTCGCGGGAGCGTGGATTGAAATCGCTGGAAATGGAAGTGACGTGGTACGACCTCGGCGTCGCTCCCTTCGCGGGAGCGTGGATTGAAATCCTACGCTTCCCCGTCCGAAATGGCAAACGGCGTCGCTCCCTTCGCGGGAGCGTGGATTGAAATCGTTTATAGGTTGCGCATTATGGTTGACATAGTGTCGCTCCCTTCGCGGGAGCGTGGATTGAAATCACCCGTACCTGTACCACAATCATCAACATTGTGGTCGCTCCCTTCGCGGGAGCGTGGATTGAAATAATTCCGGAGGCGGTGATGTGTTTGCAGGACTGGTCGCTCCCTTCGCGGGAACGTGGATTGAAATAAGGGAAACAAAAGTAAAAGAATGGGAAAAGCGTGGGGTCGCTCCCTTCGCGGGAGCGTGGATTGAAATTCAAGTGCCTCGTCCACCCATGTGGAAAATGTTGTCGCTCCCTTCGCGGGAGCGTGGATTGAAATAAGGACGCCGCCGTGTCTGCGCCCGCAGAGATCGGTCGCTCCCTTCGCGGGAGCGTGGATTGAAATGATACACCGGCTTGCAATCAACTCTTCCCGCGGGTCGCTCCCTTCGCGGGAGCGTGGATTGAAATACCTGCGCCTGACCGAAAGTATTTCCCAACTGGGTCGCTCCCTTCGCGGGAGCGTGGATTGAAATAGCTTCATAATCTCATCCCGGATACAAGGATTTGTCGCTCCCTTCGCGGGAGCGTGGATTGAAATCAGAGTGTAGGTACACTCTCAAGCTGCATCTTTCCGTCGCTCCCTTCGCGGGAGCGTGGATTGAAATGACATGGACGTTTTGTAAGCCTCATCGTAGGACTCCGTCGCTCCCTTCGCGGGAGCGTGGATTGAAATTTGTATTCGCATCACAAATTGCAAGGGCTGCAACGTCGCTCCCTTCGCGGGAGCGTGGATTGAAATTCATATCGGAGCGTTTAATCAAATGCAGCCTATGTCGCTCCCTTCGCGGGAGCGTGGATTGAAATCGGTCTTTACGTTGCAGGTCTCGTATTCGGTGCGTCGCTCCCTTCGCGGGAGCGTGGATTGAAATCGGATAATCCGGAAGATGTAGCCTATTTAAGCGGTCGCTCCCTTCGCGGGAGCGTGGATTGAAATTACTTGCTTACTTAAGCCCCTGCTTAATCTTCCGTCGCTCCCTTCGCGGGAGCGTGGATTGAAATTTCCCGGATGTTCGAGGGGTACACGGGCGGAACGTCGCTCCCTTCGCGGGAGCGTGGATTGAAATGCTCAGCTGTTTTCCCGTGTCGGCATGCGTAAGCGTCGCTCCCTTCGCGGGAGCGTGGATTGAAATGTTGTCAGGATCATAGGCTTATCTGTTCGGATCCGGTCGCTCCCTTCGCGGGAGCGTGGATTGAAATATTGACATGGTTTGTACCCTGTTTCGGCTTTCGGCGTCGCTCCCTTCGCGGGAGCGTGGATTGAAATTGCATTACCTCCGGATCCGTGATCTCCGCTTTGGGTCGCTCCCTTCGCGGGAGCGTGGATTGAAATTGCTCTTTCCGCTCGAATCATCAGCTCCTGCACCTGTCGCTCCCTTCGCGGGAGCGTGGATTGAAATGATTTTTATTTACATCCTGTTGTCTCGCACAAATAGTCGCTCCCTTCGCGGGAGCGTGGATTGAAATTCATAGTCAAGGTCAAGAACGTCACATATATACGTCGCTCCCTTCGCGGGAGCGTGGATTAAAATGTTAAAATTTATATAAGAGAATATTTGTAAAAGAGAATACAAATGGTCAGAAGCGCATCATTTAAAAATCTACATAAATGCATAAAAATCCTCCGAAAATTTCGGAATCCTTTTTGATGAAAGTATGGTATAGTAAAAACGTATTTCACAAAAAGGAGAGAGACTGAAAATGGAACATAACAAAAGAAGCAGCTTTTCCGGCAAACTCGGATATGTCCTGTCGGCTGCGGGAGCATCTGTCGGGCTGGGAAATATCTGGAGATTTCCGTATCTGGCAGCAAAGTACGGAGGCGGCATTTTCCTGCTGATTTATATTTTGCTGGCGTTGACCTTCGGCTATACCATGATTGTAGCGGAAACCGCGATTGGGCGCATGACGAAAAAAAGCCCGGTGGGAGCCTTTTCCTCTTTCGGCAAATCGAAATGGCTGTCTGCAGGCGGCTGGATCAACGCGATCATTCCTGTGCTGATCGTACCGTATTATTCCGTAATCGGTGGCTGGGTCATCAAATATCTGGTTGAATATGTCAAAGGAAACGGTCAGAAGCTGGCAGCAGACGGCTATTTTTCCGATTTTATTTCAAACGGAACATCTACGGAAATCTGCTTTGCCGTATTTGCGCTGTTTACGCTGGCGATTATTTATGCGGGCGTGCGCAATGGAATCGAGCGCGTGTCGAAATTCATGATGCCGATACTGATCGTGCTATCCGTGATTATTGCAGTGTATTCGGTGACGCGTCCGGGCGCACTGGAAGGTGTGAAATATTTTCTGGTACCGAATGTGAAGAATTTTTCCTGGATGACTGTGGTTGCGGCGATGGGACAGATGTTTTATTCCCTGTCGATTGCCATGGGAATTTTGATCACGTTTGGATCCTATATGAAAAAGGACGTATCGATTGAAGATTCGACGAGAAATGTAGAAGTATTCGATACAGCCATCGCAATTATGGCGGGACTGATGATCATTCCGGCAGTATTTGCCTTTTCCGGCGGAGATCCGGATACGCTGCAGGCAGGGCCTGCACTGATGTTTATTACGATTCCGAAAGTGTTTGCAAGCATGGGATTTGGAACAGTAGCGGGAATTTTATTCTTCGTACTCGTGTTATTTGCAGCGATCACAAGCTCGATTGCACTGACAGAGAGTGCAGTGTCTACCTTTGAGGATGAGCTTCACTGGGGACGCAAGAAGGCAGTTGTTTTGGTTGGCGTGATCATGCTGGGGCTGGGTACTTTATCCTGTATGGGATACGGCCCGTTGTCCTGGGTAAAGCTGATCGGAATGCAGTTTCTGGATTTCTTTGATTTTCTGACAAACTCTGTTATGATGCCGATCGCAGCAATTGCCACCTGTCTGCTGGTGTCGAAAGTAGTTGGAACAAAAAGCATTGAAGAAGAAGTCATGCACGGCGAGAGCACATTTCGGAGAAAGAAGATTTTTAACGTGATGATTCGGTATTTATGCCCGATCTTTGCGGCGATCATTTTGATCAGCTCCGTGGCAAATGCGTTTGGGTGGATTTCGATGTAAAAAGAAAAGTGCATTTTACCGCTGCTTATGGCGGAGAAAGCTCTTTCCGAAACAATAGAATGCACGCTCTGCGAGCATTCTATTGTCATGAATGAAAACGGCAGACCTCAGTGGTCTGCCGGAAAAAGAATTTTTTGTTGCCTGCGGACGGTGTCCATGATTTCGAGCTCGAGGCAGGATGCCTTCAGCCAGGAATGACGGATGAGGGAAGGTATCCCATCCGTTGAGTCATTTTCCAGCGCCTGCTGCAGCTGGTCGATTAAGCGGGCAAATTCAGCTGCTTCGTAGACCATGTTGTTGGAAACAGCTGGAATGTTCGGATTTTCGGTATGACCGTCTCGAAACAGGAGCGTGAGCTGCTGGGGATCCTGAATTTTATCGATCAGCAGGGTTGCGGCTTCTCCCTGAATCTGGGACGGCAGATAAGAATCCGAGATTTTGGAATACCGGAGCGTTGCCTGCATATCCGGGTACTGTAAAAGAACCGTGCCGGCGCCTTCGAAGCCGTTGGATAAAAAAATGCTGCTGCTCTGAATCGAAGCCGGCATGCCAAACAGGGAGACGAGCGGATGGACACAGTAAACGCCGATGTCCATCAGGGCAGCGTTGGAAAGCGCAGGATGGAAAGCGTTTTCGATGATCCCCTCTTTGAAATGGTCATAGCGGCTGGAATATTTACAGAAAGAAAAATCTATCTGCCGGATTGTTCCAAGCACAGGCAGCAGGGAACGGATCGCTGCAAAACCAGGAGAAAAGACAGAGCGCATGGCTTCGAGCAGAATGACCTGATTTTTTATGGCAGTGTCATACATCTGTTGAAATTCCGAAGTATTGGAGGCGATTGGTTTTTCACAGAGCACATGCTTGTGGTGCTGCATCATCAGGATGCTCTGGGCAGCATGGCAGAAATTGGGGCTGGCGATGTAGACTGCGTCGATCTGGTCTGAGTTGGCCAACGCCTCCAGAGAATCAAAGACAAGCGAAACGTTATTTTTTTGTGCATACTCCCGCGCCCGCGCAAGCGTTCTGGAATAGACAGCGCAGAGCTTGAAATCAGGCAGTGCAGAGGCTGCCTGGAGAAATTTATCGGTAATGGTGTTTGTGCCGATTACAGCGAAACGGATCATGTGGAAGCCCTCCTATATTATCAGGTACTATCAGTATAAGACAGGAATGCAGGAAGCATCAATTCTTTTTTTGAAGGACATCCCGAAATAGAGCAGCTATGGAAAGGAGCGGATTATGAAAAAATTTTTCATCGGACTGGGGATATTTTTTGTGCTTGCGGGAATTGTGTTCTGCGCAGCTGATACGAAAGATACGAGTGCGCGTGCGCAGGCGCTTTATGACGCACCGGTTGTCACCATGCAGGATCTGGAGGAATGGAAAAATCAGGACACGCAGCAGGAAGTTGTGGTGACGCAGATTCCACTGACCGGCGATCTGGTTTCCGATCCGCGAAAGTTTCTGGATGGGCAGTTTTATTATCTGAAAGTGGAAAAATGGATCTATCAGAAAGAAGAGGATGAGGATTCTTCCGGATGGGAAAAAGAGGATGGTGGCAGCTACACAGTCCGGGGGGATCATGTCGCAGCTGCATTGGACGATCAGACAGAGCTGACGGAGGATAATGTTCGCGGTCTGGAATGGTTTGACGAATTTTACCCGGGCGGAAAAAATGGAGACACCCGTTATCAGATCTGGGGACTGGGAGAGGATGCGCAGCTGACGGCGGTAGCGCTTGTCGGAAACGGTGAAGTGACGGTGCAGAAGCCGTCCGAGGGACACGCATATCTCTATTTTTACGGGACAGAAGATGATTTCTATCAGTATGTGGAGGATTTCGTTGAAGGCGACAGCTTCCTGCTGCTGATTGTTGGATGGTTTTTGGCGGCGATTTGTTTTGGAATCGCGTGGTTGTTAAGAGGACACAAAGCCTCCGGCAACATTTTTATTATGTGTGCAGCGTCTGTGGTGGCCCAGAAGCAGGCGTATCAGCAATTGAACGATGTAGAAAAACTGCGGTTCTGGGGACTGAAAATCGCAGCTATTCCGTTGGAAGTCGGCGGCTTTGCGGCGATTTGGACGCATTCGGACAGCACGGTATGGATTGTGGTCGGAACGGTGCTTCTGATTTTTGGAGTCGCGGCATGGATGGGTTCGTCTGCGGTGAACGAGGATCTGGAAGATCTGGAAGAGAACGACTGAGCGGAGGATTTATTCGATACATGAAAGCGGGATCGCGTTTGCGTCTACAAAGTGCATGGCGCAAAGCGTCTGCAGAATGAAGGGAGATTGAATAATAAATTTTTTCAATCACGAGATTTGTGTCTGCGCGCACTTGACACAAACTCGGCATGCGCAAAAAGCGTGCGCAGAAATGAGAGGGAAAGATGAATTTTTTAAAAAGAAGACAGCAGCTGTTCGATCAGATGGAGGAAAATGCTGCACTGATTTTATTTTCTGGAATTGAAACACATGTGAGCGCGGACGAATACGCGCCGTTTGAGGCGAACCGCAACTTTTTTTATCTGACGGGACTGCGCCGGGAGCGGATGATCCTGCTCATGAAAAAGACGAAACGCGATCCGAAGGAAATCTTATTTATAGAAGAGGCGGACCCGACGCAGGAGCGCTGGTATGGCAGGAAGGTGACGGTCGATGAGGCAAAAGAGATCAGTCATATCGAAGATGTGCGTTTCCTGGAAAGCTTTGACGGGGTGTTCGATATGATGATGACCCGCGAGGATGTCAAAAGCCTGTATTTTGACTGTTATCGCCATCAGCAAGAGGATCTGCCGGATTACAATGCGGTAAAGGCGAAGGAATACGCAGCGCTGTATCCGGGACATCCGATCAGAAATCTGTTCCCGTATGTGGCGCAGATGCGGATGCAGAAGGATGCAGACGAGGTCGTACAGCTCAAAACGGCGATCGAAATCACCGACAATGCACTGCAGTATGTGATGAAGCATTTGGAGCCGGGCATGGCGGAATATCAGGCACAGGCGGATTTTGAATATCAGATCATGTATCAGGGTGCGGATGGAACTTCGTTCCCGACGATTGCCGGAAGCGGTGCAAACGGTACAATGCTGCACTACGAAACCAACCGGGATATCTGCGAGGACGGCACGCTGCTGTTGATGGATCTGGGCGCAAAATATCAGGGCTACTGTGCGGACATCACGAGAACCTATCCGGTAAACGGGCATTTTACGCAGCAGCAGAGGGCGGTTTATGAGGTCGTTTTGGAAGCAAACCGGACGATCGCAAAAACGGCAAGGCCCGGCATGACGCTTCGGGAGTTGAATGACGTCTGCAAAAAGGTGCTGGCGGAGGGATGTATCCGTCTCGGTCTGATTGAAAACGAGGAGGAGATCGGCACTTACTACATGCACAGCGTATCCCATCATCTTGGAATCGACGTGCACGATGTCAACACGCTGGAGAACGATAAGCTGCTTCCCGGAATGGTCATCAGCGACGAACCGGGGCTGTACATCGATGAATGGGAAATCGGCATCCGAATCGAGGACGACCTTCTGATTACGGAGGACGGATGCGAAGTCCTTTCGGAGCAGATTATCCGCGACCCGGATGAAATCGAAGGGTTCATGCAGAATCGCTGACGCGCATTTATTCATAGAAAAAACATCCTGCGTCATATATTGGAAAAGAAAAAACGACTGTGACAGCCGGGGGCCGGAACGTGCGGCGAAAGGCTGTCTGAAACGGAAATCAGGATGGAACGATTCAATGACGCGGTGCGGACAGTCTGCGACCTTTTGTGGAATTTTCCAATGCTGGTGCTGCTTGCCGGGACACATTTGTATTTTACAATTCGACTGGGCTTTATTCAAAGGAAGCTGCCGGATGGATTGCGCCGAAGCCTGTCCTCTGCCGGATCAGGAGGGCTGTCACCCTATGAAGCACTGTCAACCGCCCTGGCGGCGACAATCGGAACCGGAAATATCATCGGAATTTCGAGTGCAATTGCGCTCGGAGGACCCGGGGCGGTTTTCTGGTGCTGGATCAGCGGCTTTTTCGGGATGGCGACCTGCTATGCGGAAAGCGTGCTGTCTGCAGCGTGCCGGAAAAAGCGGGCAGACGGAAGCTTTTATGGCGGACCGATGTATGTGATGGAGCAGCTGTTGCACAATCGGCTGCTGGCGGTTCTTTTTTCTGTCTTTACCGTGCTGGCGGCGCTGTGCGTCGGAAGCGGTGTGCAGGCGCATTCCCTGACAGCGGCAATTTCTCGCAGGCTTCCGGTGTCTGTACACTGGATCGGTATCGCAGCGGCGCTTTTGGCGGGCAGCATCCTGATCGGAGGAGCGAAAAAAACGGCGAAGGTTTGTACCTGCCTGGTTCCGGTGA
>OHAS01001472.1_pt1 | contig 18684 bp, 19 predicted proteins | sample 1577131 | NCBI WGS metagenome assembly OHAS01 (sample SAMEA3541566, study PRJEB24748) | human gut metagenome | biome: human gut; feature: human-associated habitat; material: faeces | place: China | collected 2012 | reverse complement strand
AACTCTTTGGCCTGGTGGATTTTTTAACATTCCGGACGGTGAAACAATTTCTCGTATAGAGTATATTTTCACAAGCTACGCGATCGTTTTGGCGCTGGCGAAGATTGAAGCGAAGATTGAAACTGGCAGCGGCACTTATGAAATGCGGGTAAAAGCGGCTAGGGATGCCTATTTCAATGAGGCTGAAGAAGATTTAAAGAAGCTGCTTACGTATACGAAACGCTTAATGGCAAAGATGTCGTGCATTATGATTTTTGATTACTCAAGCACAGTAGAAAAAGCTGTCTGCGCGGCGGATCAGAAACTGGTTGTTTATATCCCTGAAAGCAGGGTGATCAATGGCGGTTATCCTTTTGTTAAGGGGATCGTTGAGGCTGGTCATACGGTACATTTTATTCCTGACGCTTCCATGCTGTCAGTACTGCACAAGGTGGATGCTGTTTTTATCGGCGCGGAAACATTCTATCCTGACGGTACGGCATTTAATACGATTGGATCTGATATTTTAGCTGAATTATGTATGCTCAGACATGTGCCTTATTATGTGTTAACACCGCTGATTAAGGGAGATATCCGCGCCCGTTACGGCATTTATAAAGAAGTGTTGACCAAGGATTTGAAAAGTGAACTTGCGGCTGAGTGGCCTGAAGCATTAAAGATGCGCGTAGCCTTTGAGTCAATTGAACTTGTCGGTGTACGCCCAGAATGCATTACAGCATATGTATGCGAAAAGGGAATACTAAAAACCAGTGACCTGTTTTCCATGATTTGTAAGGAGGAAATGTCATGCTAGATAAGAAAAAATTTCCGCTGGCTCTGGTGATGATTCAGCCGCCGGCAATGCCAGGCAGTTATTTGAATGATGGACAGTCATTTGACAGCATCATTGATACGGTTTTAGCGGAAGCCAGTATGATTGCGGAATTAGGTTTTGATGGCTTTATTCTCCAAAACATGCATGACGGCCCGATTGCCCAGCATGCCCGCACCGAAACCATTGCTTTTATGAGTGTTTTAGGAAACAAGCTGAAAGAGCAATTCCCGGATAAGGTTTTGGGAATTCTGATTAATTGGGACGGCATTGCTTCATTGGCGGTTGCGGAAGCCACTAAGGCTGATTTTGTCCGTGTCGAGCATTTGTATACAGGCGTAAGTATTGATTTAAGCGGCTTTATGTTTGGTCAATGCGCGGATATTTTAACCTTCAAAAAGCGCATCGGCTCATCAATACCGGTTTATGCCGATGTTCAGGAGGTCAATGCCAATTATCTTTGTCCTGATCCAAAACCAAAAGCTGCTAAAACAACGATCAAGAGTGCTTTTGCGGACGGTTTATTCATGAGCGGCAAAGACAGTGAAGAAAGTCTTGCATTAATTAAAGAAACACGCAAGACATTGCCGGATGTACCAATTTTCTTAGGCGGTGGTGCGACCGGTGAAAATGTATTTGAATTGCTGAAATATTATGATGGTGTTTCGGTCGCAACTTGGATCAAAAATGGCGATATGCGCAATCCAATTGATCCGGCAAGGGCCAGACAATTTCTTGATGGCTGTAAAAAGGCCCAGCAATGGCGTGAAGAACACAGAGAGGATAACTTATGATAGGAGTAATTTTATGTACGCATTCTGATTTTGCGAAGGGACTGCGAAATGCGGTAGAAATGATTGCCGGTGAACAGAGCTGTTTCGACAGTTTCTGCTTCATGAATGGTGATGATGTTGATGAATTAAGTGAGAAAATCGCTGCTGCCGCCCAGTGTTATATTGATCAGAAGATGCCTTTTTGCATCCTTGTCGATATGTTTGCGGCAACGCCTTTTAACGCATCATTAAAATATACGGCGGAGCATGGCGGTTATGTGCTTACCGGGGCCAAACTGCCATTATTGCTGGAAATTTTGACCAGCCGTGAATATTTTGATGGTGATGATATTAAAGCGTTCCTCGACAATGCGCTGAGCAGTGTAAAGGAAAGCATGCAGGTGATTGATGCCAAGGCAATGGCAGAAGAAGCATAACGGGTATTCAATTACCCGTTTTTCTTTATGAATTATGATCACTTCATCGAAAACTCGCTTAAATAGCTAAAATATCGGCATTAAAGGCGAATGATTGGTTGAATTAAGGGAACGTATCCTTTAAAATAATAGAGAGGTGAAGGGAATATCATGGAAAATAAAACGATACCATTGTATATGGTAATTTATGAAGAATTAATTAAAAAAATTGAAGATTCCACATATGGAGTTGGAAGTTATTTGCCTTCAGAATCAGAATTACAGGATATTTATAAAGTCAGCCGCATAACGGTTCGCCGGGCGCTGACGGATATGGAGCATGATGGTTATATCAAGAAAATCAAGGGGAAGGGTGCTGTGGTTCTGCCTAAGAAAAAATACTCTGACTTATACGAACTGACCGGTTTCTCAGAAGATGCGAAACGCGGCGGTGATGTTCCTTCTAATATCATTTTGAAATGCGAGGTTCAGCAGGCATCTGTATTAGTGGCTGGTTTCCTTCAAATCGAGCCGAATGAGGATGTTTATTATTTAAAACGTCTGAAATTGCTGAATGGACGCATATCCGGTATTTTTGAGACCTATATTACCCAGCGGCTTGGGTTTGTGATCGATACGGAAAAATTCGGCGCGACAACTTCTCTTTATGATTTTTATGAAAGCTGCGGGGTGAAGCTGGGGACGGCTTCAGAGACGATTGAGGCAATTATGTCGACACCGGCAATCCGCAAGGATATGTTTTTAGATAAGGATGAACCTATTTTTTATCGTGAAAGAATTACTTATGACAGCAGGAATATACCGATTGAATACTCAAAAAATTATTATAAAGCGAATGGTTATAAGTATGTCGTAAGACTGCATCGATAGGCATTGATAAAGTATGTGTAACAGCTGAAAGCATATAGAATGAGGATGTGATTTTATTAATGTTTTGAAACGTTCATTCTTTGTTAACTTTCTGTACAAAACATGAACTTGCAGCTGCGTGTATATCGTTTATAATGATAAATAAAGTGAAGGTGCATGAGATGAAAAAAATATTTTGGGGCTTGATATTTGTATTCTTTAATTTTACCATCAGTATTAATAATATGTCTTTAGGTTTGATTCCTGATTTTGCTGGCTATCTGCTGATGCTTTCAGGTACAAAAGAGCTGCTTTCTGAAAGTGAGTGCTTTTCTAAAGTCAGACCAATATTGATGATTATGTTTGTTTTATCATTGATTTTTTATGTGAATGATTTATTAGGAATCATTGTCTCAGCAAACGAAGTGCTGGTCATCCTGATTAATGGAATCTTAGTTGTCGGCAGTCTATACTGCACTTATATGATTACCAGCGGGATTGTAGACATGGAAAGTAAAATGAATATCGATTTAGCGGCCGATAAGCTGATGTATAAGTGGAAGGTTAAAGCAATGTTTGGCATCCTTGGCTATTTGGTGATTTTCATTCCTATTTTATCTTTGATCTGCATCCTCGTATCGATAATATTCGGACTACTTTATCTCATTGACTTCCATCATTCTAAGCATTATTATGAACAGGCAAAGCTGGAAGCGTTACCTGATAAGGGGTAGAGTGCGTAATATTTAAAGCTGATTTTCCAATAAAGTTAAAAATGAGCCTAAGCAAACAAAATTGCTCAGGCTTTTTTACATTCATAGGATATGTCTACCGAAGGTCAATGAGTCATTATCATTGATTTTTTTACTTATCTGAATTTTTATAAATAAAAAGACATAAGCTCATTGCTGAATCGGACCGCCCATGTATTGAATCAAATCATAACTGCCGACACAACGGCTGAGCATATCTTTGAAGCTTTAATCAGACTTAATTATCCATTAGGCTGTGCGTGGAACCGCGTGCTGCAAAGACAAATGCTGATTGAAGCAGACTTATGGTTTGAAGCGGGTATTTATTGTGAAGATATTGAATGGAATGTAAAGCTGATCCGCTTAAAGCCTAAAATTGCCCTATGTCCCTATGTATTGCATTGCTACCGTCAGCATGGCGGAACGATCACTCAGCGATATGCCAGACTTGCGCAAGATTTTAAAACAATTGTACTTCGCTGTATTAAGGATCATGAACTGGGAAGTGAACCGGCAGTCGACAGCTTTCTTGCTTTTCAGTATTCCTCACTGCTGGAATTTGTCCCTTATCTGAGCGCCGAAGGACAAAAGGAGACAGCTGCTGAATGCGGGATCCTAAACTATGCGGCAGATAAAAAGGCTAGACTATGCTGCCTGCTGGTTAAAGGACTTGGCTTTATGCGTGCCTGCAAGTTATTGCATAGATATTTGATAAGCAAAAAAATTTAAATGAATTATAGGAGAGAAGCAATGAAAAAAATAAAATTACTCATGCTGGCTGCGCTGCTGACAGGCTGTAAGGCAGAACCGACACAGCTCAAAGAAAGCGTCTGTACAATGAATGAGAATGGCGTTGTGATAACTACAATTTTCAAGCATGATAATGAATATATAAAAACACAAAAAAATGTAAATGTCGTGCAGCTGAATATGAGTAGGGTCAGCGTTGATGGATTGGCAGCTGCGGCAGAGATCGCAGCCGATGTGGATAGGTCGATCAAGGGCGTAGAATATAGCTATGAAATAGATGAACAATTCTTCACAGAAACATTATTCATTGATTTTGAAACGGCATCTATCCAAGAATTATCGTCAGTCGGTATAGTACGTAATGCAGATGAAACGACGACGTAGATCAAAATCAGCGAAACACTGGCGAAAAATCGTGAAATGGGTCTTGACTGTACAAGTGAAGAATAATAGAAGCTGCTGCACGGCAGCTCTTTGCTTATATTTTTTATGATGCTGATATAATTAAATTCTTAATCTTTTACTCATGGTATAAAAAAGGTATAATAGAGCTATGAAAAAACAGACCAGTTTCAGAGCTAAATTGCAGTATAATATTTTCAGATCGATCATTCTATTGATTGTCATTGCAATCATTGCCTTTGCAGGCTCTCTTTTCATCTATTCCTATTCACTGAATCAGCGCAAAGCTGATCTTTTCAGTGAATCATTAAGCAGCTTATTTTCTAAAACCTATCATGATTATGCTAATTATTTGTTTTCTGCTAATAATACGCTTGATTATCAGGGGGTGTTGGAAGGCACAAAAAAGGAACAGGACATCATTTATAATTTCTATCAGACAACCTCTGAATATGAAATCAAGGCTGATTTAATATTGCTTGATGCTGATTATCAGAAAGTCATGACAACACTGGATAATTCTGCGTTCAATAAGCATTTTTTAAGTTTTCTCGGCATTGTCTGTGATAAAGTGATGCCTGAGGAAATAGCTTCTGCAGTATACAGCCGCGGTGAGGCTTATTCCCGGTATCTGATGTGTTATCCAATCATGAAGGATACTCAGATCAGCGGCTATCTGTTTGTCTTGCTGGATGGCTCTGACTGGAATTATGCAATAACCCGTGAACAAGTGGATGGTGTAATTACGGATCGATTCGGTAATATTATCGCCTGTTCACAGAAAAGCTTCATTCAGAATTATAACCGCTTTAAGTTTGATGAAACAGCGACTCATTATACGAATAATGGCCGTGATTATATCGTTAAGTATAATTATCTTAAAGCCTATAACATCAATATTTATACATTCTCCGGACTTGAAAATCAGATGGAGCAGCTTTGGATCGGTGTGCTGATCATCACCATGTTAGGCATTACTTTATTTTTAATTGCCAAACGTTTTGCTAATCAGATCGCTGATTCAAATACGGTCGCAATCAATCAGCTGATTCATGAGATAGACATCATTAAGAGTGATGTTCACCACCATGTAAAAATGGAGGGGGAGGATGAATTCATTTTGATTGCAGATAATATAAATTCAATGGTCGATGAAATCAATGCTCTGCATGTGAAAAACAGCGAGCTGGCTGATATTCGGCGTCTCTCCGAAATCAAACAGCTGGAAGCCCAATTCAATCCGCATTTTCTTTATAATACATTGGATACGATCCGTTATTCGATCCTGATGGATCAGCGTATTGCCGCTGATTTGATTATTCAAATGACGGCATTATTGCGTTACAGCATCAATAATGATCTGGATCAAGTCCATTTCAGTGAAGATCTCAAATACACATACATGTTCTTAAAGATTCAGAAATATCGTTTCAATGACCGTTTTGCTTATGAGGTAAATGTTGATGAAGCCTGCGGTGAATTCTTAGTGCCGAAGCTGCTGCTTCAGCCAATATTAGAAAATAGTATTAAATATGGCTTTGCGCATTCAAAAAAGTTGTTGATTACAATCAGGGGCAGTGTTAACGAAAAGGGTATGCATTTGATTATCGAGGATAATGGCGCAGGCATGAGTCCTGAGGAAGTGCAAACTTTAAATGAAAGGCTTCAATCTGATAAGAATGAAACGACTCATTATGGTTTGTTTAATATCGCCCGCCGTCTTTATCTTTCCTATGGTGACAAATCTATCTTGTATGTGGAGAGTGAAGAAGGCAAATACACAAGAGTTACGCTGAATATTCAAAAGCAGGGAGAGGATAACAATGTATAAAGTACTGATATGTGAAGATGAATATCTGATTCGCAAGGGCATCATATTCAGTATCGATTGGGAGAAACAGGGCTGTGTCATATCCGGTGAAGCCGATAATGGTGAGGATGGTATTCTTAAAATTAAAGAGCTGAAGCCTGATATTGTAATTACGGATATTAATATGCCGATCATCAGCGGTCTCGATATGATTGAACAGACCTACGAGGATCATGATTATAGTGTGATCATTCTGACGGGTTATAATGATTTCAGCTATGCGCAGAAAGCAATCCGTTATGGGGTCAGTGAATATCTGCTGAAGCCTGTTGAACAGGATGAAATGGAAAAAGCGATCCAGCATGCCATCGAGCAGCGTGAAATGCGGAAGCATTATCAGCATCAGGTAGAAAGCAAGGAAGCGATCCGGTCAATTCAGGTTTTAGATGTTAAGGTACAGCTTGACAGTAAAGATTCCTTGGTAAATCGGATGGTTGAGTATATTCAGGAAAACTATATGAATAAGATTACCATGAAGGAGCTCAGTGAGGTATTCAATTATTCAGAAACTTTATTAAATAAACGGTTTAAGGATGGCTGCGGTACGACCTTCAATGATTATTTGAATAAGGTAAGAATCCAGAAAGCAATCGATGCAATGCAGGATGAGAGCCGTTATATTTACGATATTGCCACCGACTGCGGATTTAAAGATTATAAATATTTCACCATTGTATTCAAGAAATATATTGGGTGTTCACCAAAAGAATTTATCAAGGCATTGAAATAGGAAAAGGGTATTGTTATGAAAAATACCCTTTTTTGTTTTATTTTAGGATATGAAAGCGGTATCATAATCAATATAATAAAACTATAAGGAGGTAGGCAACTATGAAAAAATTGACTCTATTGCTTACAAGTATGTTAATGGCACTCACTTTAGGTGCATGTTCAACAAATGGAGGAGAGGCTGACAAACCAACCGATGATGGGAATAAAGGCGGCGAAACCGGCGGTAAGCTGGTTGTTTATTCACCAAACTCAGAAGGGCTGATCAATGCGACAATTCCTCTGTTTGAAGAAAAATACAATATCGAGGTTGAATTGATTCAGGCAGGTACCGGTGAATTGATTAAGCGTCTGCAATCTGAGGCAGATGATCCATATGCGGATATTCTGTTCGGCGGTGCTCACTCTCAGTACATTCAGAATGCTGATTTATTTGAAAACTATACTTCCAAGAATGAAGGCTTGATCATTGAAGATTATGCAAATAAAACAGGTTATACAACAAGCTATGTTCTTGATGGATCATGCTTATTAGTAAACACTGATTTGATCGGTGACATTAAAATTGAAGGCTATGCAGATTTATTGAATCCTGAATTAAAAGGAAAGATTGCGACAGCTGATCCGGCAAGCTCTTCTTCAGCATTTGCTCAGCTGACAAATATGTTATTGGCAATGGGCGGCTATGAAGATGAAGGTGCTTGGAATTATGTAAAAGAATTATTCACAAACATCGACGGTAAGATTTCATCAGGTTCAAGTGCTGTTTATAAATCAGTCGCTGACGGTGAAATGGTTGTTGCTTTAACTTATGAAGATCCGTCTGCTACATTGGTTCGTGACGGCGCTCCGGTTAAGATCGTTTATCCGGTAGAAGGTTCTGTTTATCTGCCGGCTACAACGGGTATCATCAAGAATGCTAAGAATATGGAAAATGCTCAGTTATTTGTAGATTTCATTACTAGCAAAGAAGTACAGGATATCTATGGTACTACATTGACAAACCGTCCGGTATTAAAAGAAGTTGAAGTTGCTGACTTCATGACACCGATGGATGAAATCGTGCGTATTGAAGAAGACCGTGATTATGTAAATTCTCATAAGGATGAAATCGTTGAAAAATACAAAGATATTTATACTTCAGTAGCTAAGTAAAGAAGAGGGCTTAGTATGAGTGAAATTAGAATAAAGGATGCCGTCAAAAAGTACGGTGATAATACCATTATTAAAGATTTATCTTTAGATATAAAGGATGGTGAACTATTTACTTTACTGGGTCCATCAGGGTGTGGTAAAACAACGTTATTAAGAATGATTGCTGGATTCAACTCAATTGAGGGCGGTAGCTTTTATTTTAATGATAAGCTGATCAATGATATGGATCCAAGCAAGCGTAACATTGGTATGGTTTTCCAAAATTACGCAATCTTCCCGCATTTAACCGTTCGTCAGAATGTTGAATTTGGTTTGAAGAACCGTAAGGCTGATAAGGATACGTTAAAGACAGAAACGGATAAGTTCTTAAATGCCATGCAGATCATGGAGTATCAGGATCGTATGCCTGAACGTTTATCCGGCGGTCAGCAGCAGCGTGTTGCTTTGGCTCGCGCATTAGTTATTAAACCTGATGTCTTGCTGATGGATGAACCATTAAGTAATCTTGATGCCAAGCTGCGTTTGGAAATGCGTGTGGTTATCCGTAATATTCAGCGTGAGGTTGGTATTACAACAGTATATGTAACTCATGATCAGGAGGAAGCGATGGCTATCTCTGACCGCATCGCCGTAATGAAAGATGGTGTGATTCAGCATGTAGGTACGCCTAAGAATATCTATCATCGTCCGGCTAATGTTTTTGTAGCAACCTTTATCGGCCGCACGAATCTGATTCAGGCTGAATTAAAATCAGGTGTCATTCATTTCCAAAATGGTTATACGATTGAATTGGATCGTTTAAAGAACGTGCCTGATCAGGCGGTTCAGGTATCGATCCGGCCGGAGGAATTTGTGCTTTCTCACGAAGCGCAGGGCAGCGGCTTTAAAGCTGTGGTCAATGATTCTGTTTATCTTGGCTTGAATACTCAATATTTCATTAAGCTTGAAACGGGTGATGAAGCACAGATTGTTCGTGAAAGTACAATGGAAGATGATTATGAACCGGGAAGTGAAATGTATTTAAGTGTTAATAAGGAAAAAATCAACGTATTTACAGCCGATGGAGAAAGAAATCTCTTGCTGAGTGATTGATATGAAGAATAATAACAAATTTAAGTTAGATTTATGGGGCGGAATTACCTTAGGTATTCTGATCCTGTATGGAATTTTCCTGCTTTATCCATTGCTGAATATGTTTAAGGATGCGGTGATCGGGGCTGCCGGATTAACGATGGAGCACTTCGCCAAGTTCTTTTCAAGACCTTATTATACAAATGCTTTAAAAAATAGTTTCGTGGTTTCCTTTGCGGCAACGTTTACTTCGATTGCCGTTGGTACACCCTTGGCTTATATTTTTACCCAATATAAAATCAAAGGTAAAAAATTGATGCAGATGCTGATCATTATCGCTTCCATGTCAGCGCCATTTATCGGTGCTTATTCATGGATCCTGTTAATGGGACGCAGCGGCGTTATCACCAATCTGCTGAAGCCTTTAGGTATTATCTTACCTGATATTTATGGTTTCGGCGGAATCTTATTAGTATTCACTTTACAGCTTTATCCATTGGTTTTCCTTTATGTTCAAGGTGCATTATCCAATGTGGATAATTCATTGATCGAAGCCAGTGAAAATATGGGCTGTACAGGCTTTAAACGCTTTATCAAAATTATTATTCCATTGATCATGCCGACATTACTGGCATCTTCCTTGTTGGTATTTATGCGTGCATTTGCTGATTTCGGTACACCGATGCTGATTGGTGAGGGTTATCGTACATTTCCTGTTTTGCTGTTCAATGAGTTTATTTCTGAGATAGGCGGTGACTCAGCATTCGCAAGTGCTTTGTCGATTATCGCAATTTTAATTACTACTGTTTTTTTCCTCGGACAGCGCTGGCTTTCAAACCGTAAGTCATTCTCAATGAATTCACTGCATCCGATTGAAGAAAAGGAAGTTCATGGTTTTAAGAGCTTCTGGTTACATTGTTTTTCTTATTTTGTTGTAGGTTTTGCAGTATTACCACAAACTTATGTTATATTTAGTTCCTTTATGAATTACCAAGGCATGGTCAGACAGCCAGGCTATTCACTGGAGCAGTATAAGCAGATTTTTACGTCATCATTAGGCAGATCTGTATGGAATACTTTGTTTATACCAATCGTCGCTTTGATCATTATCGTATTGCTGGCAGTATTGATTGCATATATTGCGGTACGCCGCCGCAACTGGCTGACCGGTATTGTTGATACGATTTCCATGGTGCCATATATTGTACCAGGAACAGTTATCGGTATCGCATTGATTACAGCCTTTAAACGGCCGATTACCGGTGGTATGCTGATCATGGTTATCGCGCTTGTTATCAGGCGTCTGCCTTATACGATTCGATCCTCCGTTGCGATATTGCAGCAGATTCCAATGAGTATTGAGGAAGCTGCGTTAAGCTTAGGCAGCAATAAAGCAAAAACTTTCTTCAAGATCACGATGCCGATGATGTCTGCCGGTATTATCTCTGGTGCGATTCTCTCATGGGTAACGATGATTTCTGAATTGTCGACAGCCATTATCCTATATTCTGTAAAGACCATGACTTTAACAGTTGCAACATATACTGCAGTTATTCGTGGACAATATGGTGTGGCAGCCGCTTTATCAACAGTATTAACGGTGCTGACAGTTATTTCATTATTAGTATTTAATAAGGTATCAGGCGGTAAAAATATGCAGTTATAAAGTTTCCCATCCCTTTTACAGCAAAAAAGTGACAGTAAAAGGGATTTTTAATATGAATATTACCTTAGTGAGACATGGTAAAAGTGATCATTATAAATTATTAAAAAAACAAATTTAGTTAGACTCTAGTGCATATCTATAAAATGTGTTATAATTCACATAGAGGAAGTGATTCCAATGGACATAGATAAGTTTTGTTAATTTAAATTTTATAATGCTAAAGTCACACAGGATTAACTCAGAAACCGATTTGTAAAACTATTAGGGTAATTTCATAAAAAGGAGGCTTTATGAAAAAAATTGGGAAAATAATTATCTCGCTATGTGTTTGTCTATTGGTTTTCGGATTAAATAATGTACCTGTTAAAGCAAGGCCTTTTCTTCCTGTATGCAATAGTAGTGCAAGTGTTTATAAGAGATGCTGGACTGAGACTGTTCAATTAAAAGGACAGCTAACAAACGGCGAGTATTTTAGTGGAGAAATCACATTTAGTTTATATGTTCATTTAGATCAAAATGGGAATATAATCAAATCAATTGATTATGTGGATGCTGTAGGGTTTGATAAATATGGTGCTGAGGATCCTAATAATGAAAATTATGGGTATTATCCTTGGCCAATAAGTGTTGAATTTTTGAGTGACACATCCATGCGTTTACGTTTTTCTGTTACAGTTGAGGATCAAAATGGTGATGGTAGAACGTGGGAATTCAGTAAAACATACTACGCTTCACCTGCTAGGTAAGGAGATAGATTATGAAAACAATGTCAAAATACTTACTTAGTTTATCAATCGTTTTTAGCCTTTTTTGTTCTAATGTATGTGCTATATCAAGAGTTGCACCAATTAAATGGTGTAGATCTGATGAACAAACAAATACTTTACCTATTTCTGGGATATTAGCTACATTGAATCATGAAATATGTGCTACTATTTATTTGAATTCAGATGGGACAGTTCAAAGTTATGAAATTTATAAGGATAATTTAACAACGTCGAATCCAATTACGATATTACATAGTAATACAACTGTTTATAAAAATAATCCGTATGAATTGTTTTTCTATACTATTGCTACAGCAAGCAATGTTCCTTTAGCAGATAGTACAACATTTGAATTTACTTATACGTTTAGTTCTAGTCCTATGAGATAAGTAATTAAATTATGAGTTTTCGATAATGTAAATGTAAAGCTCAGCAATTTTTATGAATTGTTGAGCTTTTTTTCTTGAATTTGATGCTGAATAGGAGTAATATATATATACGGCTCGTTGGTGAAATGGTTAACACACTGCCCTCTCAAGGCAGCATTTACGGGTTCGAACCCCGTACGAGTCACCATATACTAATAAACGTCTAGAAATAGGCGTTTTTTTTTGATTAGTGCTATCAATGTCCAATTTATGCCTTAAAATAAAAGAAAAGAAAGCTATAATGCTTGTTTCTAGTCCTTCAATGAGTACATTTTAGAGTCTGTATTCAAATTATCATTATAACAATGTCAAAATAAAAATAGCTTAATTGGCGTATTTTTGCATTTAATCATAATTCTTTGATATAATGTCGTTGTCTTATGATAAAGGGGGAATGCAGATGGATAGCGGATGTATTAGTATCATCATACCGGTTTATAACCGTGAAGATAAAATTGGCCGCTGTCTGGATTCTATCCTTGCTCAGACATTTCATGACTTAAAGATTCTTATTGTTGATGATGGCAGTACAGATCAGACCTTAGCCGTGTGTCAAAGCTATATGGAAAAGGATCAGCGCATTCAATTATTCCAAATCGAACATCAGGGAGTATCGGCGGCCCGGAATAAAGGCATTGAAGAGGCCACCGGACGTTATTTGCTTTTTGTTGATTCCGATGACGTAATTGATGCGGAAATGACAGCTGCTCTTGCGGCGCAGGCCAAGGCTTCCGTTTTAGTTATGTGCGGTTATGTTTTAGAAACCGAGAATAAAGCTTATATTCATGTCTATGATGAGAAACAGGCGGTAAGTCTATGTAATAAATCGGAATTAGCGGTATTCAGCCGTAAAAGTCTGTTAAATTCACCTTGCAACAAACTTTATGAACGTCAGATCATCATGGATAGAAAGCTGCGTTTCAAAGAGGATCTGCATTGCGGTGAAGATCTGGTGTTTAATATGAATTATTTGCTGGCAGTTGATCAGATACTTGTAATTAATCGGCCTTATTATCATTATTGTTGGGGCGGCAGCAGTCTTTCCAGAACCGTAAACAGCAACAGTTTTCTGTATGTTGAGCAGATGCGCCAGGAAGTCTATGCACTGCTTCCTGTCTATCACTTAAAGGAAAGGGATATTGCTGAAATCTATCGCAGTATTTTAGCTATGAATTTGAATATACTGGATGCTAAAGGCTTTTATTATCGGTTAATGAAGAAGGACTGGATGAAGGATAAGCTGAATGAAGACCTGACGGCATTAAAGCCGCTTTTGGCATATACTTCAGTTTTTGCCCGCTTCCAGAACTGGCTGCTGGAACATCAGCTGTATACCATCGAATGGCTGCTGCGGCATATGTATCGCCTGTTTCGAAATTATCAATGATCTGATTTATTTGAATTACACTATAGGGGGGCCAAAGCCTCCTTTTTTCTGGTTGGAATTACCAGTAACTTGTGTGCTTGATGATTTGATAATGAATCACTCAGTTGATAGAATGAGTATGCCTGAGATTACGACAGCTTTTTTTCAACAGGCTGTTGAAAGAGATTATCGGCTTATACGCTTCAGCTTTGATAAAATGAAACTATGAAGGAGGTTTAACCTTATGCCTATTTATCAACCATCAATATTAGTATCTAATATACTTGATCCGCTGACTCATAATGAGCAGGATCTGTGTCAGCTTTATCAGCGTTTAGGGGAACTGAAACGGTATGCGAGTATTGAAACACGTCTCATGAAGGAAGCGTCAGTGCGAGCTGTCTGTGATGAAGTATTTAAATCCGAACAGCTGACGTTTTGGATTACCGGAGAGCTGTCACGGGCTGGACTGAATCTATCCTCAGTCAATGAGTCAAACCGACTTTCAGCTGTTGAAAAAGTAAAGGAAATGATGCAGCTTGCGGCACTTGGCCCATGCACGTGGCTGGGTATTGCCAGCGGCGGCATTGAGACGACACTTAATGAAGGGATTGACGCTTTTGTGAAATCAGTAAGTGAACTGCTTGATGAAATCAATACCAAGTCCTATCCATTTAAACTGATTATCGAGCCTTTGGATCAATTTGCCCATAAGTGCAATGTCCTTGGCACTACTGAGACAGTCTTAAGCTTTATGCATCGCCTGCCGGCATCTGCCATAGAAAATAAGCAGGTTTGTTTATGCTGGGACAGCGCCCACATGGCTTTAAATGAAGATGATTTTGAAACATCCTTTGCCGCATTGGCACCCTATATTGTCCGGGTACACTTTGCGAATGCCGTTTTAGATAAACAATCACCGCTTTACGGCGACCATCATTTGAATTTTTGTGAAGAGGGCTTTTTAACGCTTGAGAGTGCCCGTGCCGTCAAAAAAATGATGGATCGCTATCTTACAGGTGAAATCAGCGTTGCTGTGGAAATTCGTGAAAAAGAACGTGACCACGCGTGGCAGCTTGAAGCTGAAAGCTATGCTTTCTTGATGCAGGTGCTGCAATGAAGCGGGTTATGATTCTTGGTGCCGGCAAGTGCGGGCGCGGGTTTATTCCACGCTTTCTGCATGATGTGAACCTATGTTTTTGTGATAAGGATGAAGCCTTGATTCAATCCCTCAACAAACAAAACAGCTATCAGATTCATTTTTTCAATGACCGGCCGGCGCTGACAATTAACTATGAGGAATGCTGTGTTTTTGGCAGTGAAAAGGCGCATGAAGCACTCATTGCTGCCGATATTTTATGTATTTCTATCGACTGTTCCAACTACGCCGACATCGCTGTACAGCTTAATGAGTGGATCAAAGAACGTGAATTTCCTTTAATCATTCTGTTTTTTGAAAATGCCATTAATGCGGCTGAAAAGCTGCTGGTTCATTTAGATCAGGCAGCGGCAAATAATTGTGTGCTTCTGAATGCCGGTGTATTTACCACGACAGAAAATGCGGAAGGCTTGGATATGATTTCGCAGGATCTGGATTATCTGCCGATTCAAAACAGCGGCTTGATTCTGCCTTTGAAGGGGATAACGCGGATCGATGATTTTACTTCATTAATGAGACGCAAGCTGTACACATATAATTGTCTGTCAGCGGTAATTTGTTATCTAGGTTATTTGAGGCATTATCAATGGCTCGCTGAGGCGGCTAATGACGTTCAAATTCATGAAAAGCTGATGATTCTGCTGCCGGAAATGAATCAGCGGCTAGCCGAATATTTTCAGCTGCCTTTAGAGGAACAGCAGCAATTTGCAAAGAATGCGCTGATTAAATTTTCTGATCCTTATTTAAAAGATCCGATTTCACGCAACGCGCGCATTGTCAGCCGTAAGCTGGGAAGTGATGAGCGTTTATACAAACCGCTGCAATTATTGCATGAAGGAGGACGGGATGTGCTGCTGGAAACCATTGCCGCCGCCTGTGTCTACGATTTCTATGAGGAAACACATCAGGGAATCGCAATATTGAATCAATTTAGCTATACTGATGAGGAATGTGTAAAGATCAAAGCTTATTATGAATTATTCATTTTGCAGCAGCCTCCTGCAAATGCATAAATTTTCAAAATCAGAGATCAAGGATACAATGAAATCAGAAAGGAGGGGTCGATGATGGAAGGATGTGTCATATCAATATTAAGAGGTTATACGTATGAACAAGTGAAGGCGGTTTGTGATACCTTATGTCAAAGTTCAAAAGTAAAGAATGTAGAAATAACCTTAAATACTGAAAATGCGTTAGAAATCATAAGCAGAATTACCAAGGAATACGGGCATTGCCTGCATATCGGTGCCGGTACAGTCGTTACCCATGATGAAGTAAAAGCAGCCATTGCAGCGGGTGCAGCGTTTGTTCTCTCACCGGTTGGCTATACGAAAGCGATGATCGAAACATGCCATGCTCATGATGTAATCGCTATTCCCGCCGCCTTTACACCTCATGAAATTTATACCCAGCTTCAGCTTGGCGCCGATCTTGTCAAGGTTTTTCCGGCCAATGAGCTGAGTTGGACTTATGCGAAAAAGGTGATGGAGCCATTGGGTGATCTGCCATTATTAGCGGTTGGCGGTGTTAATGCGGATAATGTACAGGAAGTTTTAAACAGCGGCTATCATTATGTTGGCTCGGCAGGCGGTATTTTTAAAAAACAGGATATTATAAGCTGTGATCATGAAAAACTGCTTGCATCATTGCGCAGGTTTGAAGCAGCGCTTGATGGAGAAACCCATGCTGTCAGCTAAACAAAAGGAATTGCTGAATATTTTGCTGCGTCAGCAGCAGAAAAGCACGGTGGAACACTATGCCCGTCAGCTGAATGTTTCAAAGCGGACGGTTTATTCCTACCTTGATTTGCTTGAACCTGAACTCAATCAGCGCGGTTATACATTGCAGCGCAGCCCCGGTCAGGGTGTTGAGGTGATCAAGGGAAAAGCCGTCAATGAAGAAATGGATGAAGAAACGGATCTGTTCTCCATTGAAAGCCGGCGGATGGAATTGGTTTACCGCATTCTGCTGAATCAGAACAAGGTGTCGCTGGATGCCTTCGGTGATGAATTCTTCATATCTGAGAGCTCAATCCGCAAAGATATCCTTACCATGAATCAGCTGCTGGAAAATCCAAGCGGGCTTCGGTTTAATATCAGTCACAAGGAAATCACCCTCAGCGGTGAGGCCAATGAACGCAGTGTCTGTGAAGCTTTGATTCAATTAAATGAAGGCTTTCTGATCGGCAATGACTTTCATGAAAAGCTGGCTCATCTAAGCGCGCTTTATGATATGAAAATCATTCAGGCGGTGATCGCCTTAGTGACGGATTATATTCAGGATGTGAAAATAAACCTCGCTGAACATTATATGACCAATATCTCCTCAGTTTTGATCGTATTAGCCAGCTTTGCATCCGCAGGCCGGCATATTCAGGATGAAGACAATCTGCTTGACTATGACCGCATTCGCTTTTTGCCGAATCAAATCCTCGCTAAGCAGTTTCTCTCAACACTGAGCGAGCAGCTGAATGTTGAATTCAGTGAAGGCGATGCTCAATTTCTTGTGGAATATTTGGTTGCAGACCGCATTCAGATTCATAATTTTGAGAAAATCATGGACGCTGACCGAGTAATCTTTGAAAAGATTCTGCAAAAAATGGAAATGCTGATCTATGTTCAATTCTCAGATAATGAGGAATATCGGAATAATCTGCTGCTGCATCTCAACGCGATGACCTTTCGTCTGCGTAAGGGATTAAAGCTGAAAAATGAATTGCTGAAGCAGATTAAAAGAGAATTTGAGATGTTATTTAATCTTACTTGGGTCGTACTGGAAAGCGAAGCCGATGCCTTGCATATTCACATCAGTGAGGATGAGGTTGGTTTTCTGGTCATTCATTTCCAAAATTTTATCGATCTTCAGCAGCGTACTAAGCGCATCTTGCTGATCTGTCCGCAGGGTATCGCAACCTCAGAGCTTATTTTAAACCGTTTGCGCATGGTACTGCCTGCCTTTAACGCGATTGAAACAGCTTCTACTTCTAAAGCGCTGCGCTGCAATTTAGACAGCATTGATTTTATTGTATCAACCGTTGATGTAGAAGATATTCATAAACCGGTAGTCCGCGTATCACCGGTTATCACAGATGAGGATCTGCGCAATATCATGTCTTTCTATCAGCAGCAGATACTTCAGCCGCCGAAGAATGAACGAAGTGAATTAAAATTATCTACCTTAAAGTGCTATCTGCATCCTGATTTTATTATCGAAGGTGAAGCTGAAAGCAAGGAAGAAATTATCATGAACATGGCTGAATTGCTGAAGCAGGCCGGTTATGTAAAGGAAGGGTATGCCCAGTCCATGCTGAGCCGGGAGACAGTAGGTTCTACGGATAATATTTATCAGATCGCGCTGCCGCATGGCGATATCAAGCTGGTTAATAAAACAATTATCAGTTTCTATTTGCTTAAAACAGCAAAAAAATGGAAAAATCACACCGTCAAGCTCGTTATTTTCTTCAATATCGCGGAAAATGATCTGACGATCAGTAAAAAAATTTTAGATGATTTATACTGCCTTATTAAAAGCCGTGAGCTGGCAGAGGCATTCAGACAGAATATTGATCAACGTACGATTCAGGTACTGTTAGGAATAGGGGAATATTATGATTAAAAAAGAACTTGTATTTGTAGATGAAGAAGTTGACAGTCAGAGTGAAGCTATTGAAAAGCTCGTCCATCAGGCGGTTCAGCTTCA
>OHAS01001470.1_pt1 | contig 18690 bp, 14 predicted proteins | sample 1577131 | NCBI WGS metagenome assembly OHAS01 (sample SAMEA3541566, study PRJEB24748) | human gut metagenome | biome: human gut; feature: human-associated habitat; material: faeces | place: China | collected 2012 | reverse complement strand
CGGCTGGAAGAAATACACACATTTTTCTCCAACGAATGTTTCATATGCAGTTCCACCCGAAATCTGCATCATGCGCTTCCTGTAATATTACTTATCAAAGTAAAGTACGGTATGCTTATTGCGGCAGTTCCTTTTAGCATCTAGTTGTTGGTATCTGATGCAGCTCTGGAAGTGACCGCTGAGCTGTCAGCTTTGGAGGTCGTTTCGGAGCTGCCTGTCTCAGAGTTTTCTGTCTCAGAACTCTTCATCTCAGAACTTTCTGTCTCGGAACTCTTCATCTCGGAACTTTCGGTCTCAGAGCTTTTCATTTCAGAGTTTTCTGTTTCTGTGTTCTTCATCTCGGTAGCGGACGTCTCCGGAATCTCGGTCGGATCTTCCGTCTCCGGAACAATATCCGGATCCTCGTAGACAACCTCGCCGGTACCGGCACGGAGAAGAAGGCTCTTGGAACCGAGGATATTTACGGTAATGGTATCGCCGTTCTGCACATTGTCCAGGCTGGTCGTAATCAGGTTCGATGTCAGGAATGTGGTAGGAACTTTATTCCCGTTCACGAAAATCTTCGTATTCTTGGTAAAGTTCGCACCATACACCGTCAAGGTGTTGTTGCTTGTATTCTTGCGGACAGAGGAGACGGTAACGTCCTCAACATCCATCACAAGGTCGGATGCCGGGAAGCGGTCCTCTCCGCCGTAGGAGTAGCGTTTGCCGTACAGCAGATCGTACTGCAGATCCTCTAGACCGGAAAGATAGGTCTCGGAAGCGGTCTGTGTCTGATGATAACGGAACATGGTTCCCTCATGAATACCTGCCTGATCAGTAATGTGAGAAAGAAGCTGGTAAGCGGTCAAATCGGCATCTTTTTTTGCAAGCCCCATGTTGTTCCAGGTGATGTACTTGGTCTTGAAAATATCACCGGACTTCATATCCGCATCGGTAAGTCCCATCGTTGGGAGATGATCGCCGAAGAACACGATGATGGTGTCCTCTCCGCGGCGGTCAACCGCTGTGATCAGATCTCCGATGAAGTCATCCACTTCATGAATCATGTTGACATAATATTCCCACTGGTTGTTGGAAGCCTCGTCTGCGGCACCGGAAACAAGAATATCCGGATTTTCCAGAACCTTCTCGGTCGGGTAATCGCCGTGACCTTCCACGGTAATGGTATATACGAAATCGGACTGGTTTTCTGTCGCGTTCATAGCTTTTACAGTCTCTTGTACCAGCACATCATCGGTCGGCCAGTTGCCATTCGGCGTGTACTGGGAGATATTCATGCACTCCTTGCTGGTAAAGGTATCAAATCCCATCATGGAAAAAGCATTGTTGCGGCTGTAGAAAGTAGCGGTATTGTTATGTACGACATGCGTACCATAACCGATCTGGGAGAGATCAGCGGCAATACTTTCGCAGTCCGTCTGCTTTAAGATCGTCTTATAAGGATACTCGCCGGTACCGAAATACTGCATGCTCATTCCGGTCAGAACCTCGAACTCCGTATTGGCGGTACCTGCACCCACGACCGGTACGGTAAGGTAACCGGTGGAATAGTTTGCCTCAAGGTTGTGGAAATTCGGAATCGGATCTTCGGACATATTTAAAAAGTTTACTTCGTAAGGATCACAGAAAGACTCCAGTAAAACACAGATAATATTTGGCTCGCTGCCTGTGGAAACAGTGGTCGGGCTGCTGGCGGAATCAACAAGAGTGTTGATCGCATCAACGGTTTCCTCGGAATAATCCTCCGGTTTATCCATGCCTCTTCCGACAACACTGGTGGAAAAACCGTACACAAAACCGTAATCAGAGTAGCCCTGCGCAATATTTGCAAAATAGGAAGCAAGAATGTTGGAACTCTGTGCTGCCTGTGTGGTAATAGGAAGACCGATTAAAATCAGAGCGGCAATGGAGACCGGACCAAGTACGGTATGGCGCTTTCCCTGATAACGGGGTCCCTTTGCAAAGAGAAGACCAAGAATGACAAAGAAGGCGACCACAACGGCCACGACCATGGTCGCTTCCTCAGCTGTAAAATAGTTGGTGTTCTGCATTGCGAACAGATCCGGCAGACATTTTAAGTCTGTGTAGCTGAACGGTGTGACACGGTTTGAAAGAATCAGACCGTTGACGGTTCCAAGGAAAATCCACAAACCGCTGATTAAGATACGCATCTGTGTACGATATTTTGTCAGATAGACAAGGGACAGAGATGCAAAGATAATCAGCGCATTATATAAGAATGCAAGCGTGTGATTGCTGATGAAAGTTATAGCGCTCACAAAGTCCCGTCTGGAAATCGTCTCCACGGCAAGAATTAACAGACAGGCTAATAAAAAGTGGAAAATAAGAGAATACTTATTAAGGAAAGCAATCCGTTTATAGTATTTTTCACTGTGCGGCTTCTTCTGCGGAAGAATGCTCTTCAGAGATTGAAGCTTACCGAAAAGCGGTGCAAGCTTTTCTTTTAGAATGTTAAATAATTTTTTCATAGAACCCTCCCAAAATGACTGTAGGCGGTGTGAAACACCGATACGCTCACGCGTGCAATATATGTGGGCAGCCGGGCTGCCGATTCTTCAGTGTAAAACTCCTGTAAAAAGGAAGTAAAACTAAATTTCGATACTAAGAGAATATAGCGCTAATTGCATCAAAAATCAATCGGGAAGATGAATAAAAAAGGTTTAAGATTTCATGGATTTCTATAAAATATGAATAAAAAATGAACAAACTATGTCCAAATGAAAAATGTATCACTTTACAAACTTGTCGATCGCATCATTTAAGTCCCGGATGACCTGCTCATCCCCGGTTTCGACGGCGTCGACCAGGCAGTGGCTGATGTGATCCTCTAAAATGATTTTACCGATATTGTTGATGGCGGAACGCACCGCCGCAATCTGAACAAGCACTTCGCTGCAGTCCCTGTCGTCCTCGATCATCGTGCGGACGGCCTCCATATGTCCGATCGCGCGGTTCATGCGGTTTAAGACCGCCTTGGTATTCTCGTGGTGATGCGGATGTGTGTGTGTGGAGCCGTGGGCATGAGTATGAACGGAGCCGCTGGCATGAGTATGAACGGAGCCGTCAGCATGCGTGTGAGTGGTGCCGTCGGTGTGTGTATGAGTGGTGCCGTCAACGTGCGTATGAGTGATGCCGTCGGCGTGTATATGTGTATTTGCTGTGGAAGTCTTCTGTGTTTTCATGGGATTCCTCCGATTCGTTGCATTTCATTCAGTGTATCATATTCTCCCGAAAAAAAACAGGTTGTCTTTTCTGTACAATGCTTATATAATAAGGAAAGAATTTGGCAGACAAGGGGGTATATCGGGGATATACCCCTTATTTTACACGGAAAGCGCAAAGGAAGGAATAGAAAAAGGATGAATTTACTCGACATCATAGGCCCTGTGATGGTAGGACCGTCAAGTTCACATACAGCGGGAGCTGTGAAGATCGGCAGAGTCAGCAGAAAGCTTTTAGCGGAGGAGGTTGCGGACGCTAAAATATATTTTCATGGCTCTTTCCTGGCAACGGGCAAGGGACACGGTACGGATAAGGCGATCCTGGCAGGACTGCTCGGGATGCAGGTGGATGATCCGAGAATCCCGGAGAGCTTTACGCTGGCAAAGGAATCCGGGATGAGTTTTACACTGGAGGGGATTGATCTGGGGGACGTACATCCCAATTCGGTCAAGATGAATCTGACCGGAAAATCCGGGCGTACGCTGGAAGTCATTGCGGCATCAGTAGGAGGCGGACAGATCCGGATCTGTGAGCTGGACGGGCTGACAGCGAATTTCAGCGGGGATTATCCGACCTTGATCGTGCACAACATCGACCAGCCAGGGCATGTGGCTGAGGTAACTTCGATGCTGGCGCACAAGTCGGTAAATATTGCTACGATGCAGCTTTACCGCGAGAGCCGGGGCACCAGGGCGGTCATGGTCATCGAGTGCGACAGAGAGGTGCCGGGAGAGGCAATCGAGTGGCTGGAGCATCTGGAGGGAATTTTAAAGGTTACCTACTTAAGCATGCTGGAAGCATAGAGACATCAGACGGGCAGAGGGATGCAGCGTATGTGACGGGAAGACGGTGAAAACCGTCTGGATGATAGGAAAACAGAGGGAGGATGACAATGTACCGATCATTGGAGGAACTGTGCCGGGTGGAGAAAGAGACCGGGAAGCCTTTTTGGAAAATTGTGCAGGAGGATGACTGCGTGGAACAGGGCATCAGCGCAGAGGAGTCGTTTGCACAGATGCGCGGGATGTATCAGGCGATGCAGTATGCGGATGTACATTACGATGAGACGCTAAAGTCAGCGAGTGGACTGGTCGGAACAGAGGGAACTAAGATGAAGCGGGCGCGGGAAGCGGGAACGCTGCTCTGCGGAGACTTTATCGGAAAAGTGATGGAAAAAGCGCTGAAGACCAGCGAGTCCAATGCCTGCATGAAGCGGATCGTGGCGGCACCGACCGCAGGCTCCTGCGGTGTGGTACCGGCAGTGTTTTTGAGTGTGCAGGAGGAGCGCGGTTTTTCTGAGGAGCGCATGGTGGAAGCCCTGTATGTGGCAGCCGGAATCGGCGGCGTGATTGCTAACCGGGCGTTTCTGGCGGGCGCGGCAGGCGGCTGTCAGGCGGAGATCGGTTCGGCTTCCGCGATGGCGGCAGGTGGTGTGGCGTATCTTTTGGGCGGCGGTGCGGATGAGATTGCTAATGCAGCGGCGCTGGCGCTTAAGAATCTGCTTGGACTGGCATGCGATCCGGTGGCGGGACTCGTGGAAGTTCCGTGTGTGAAGCGCAATGTCATGGGAGCCGTGAATGCCATGACTTCTGCAGATATGACGATGGCGGGGATCTTCAGTAAGATTCCGCCGGATGAAGTGATTGACGCGATGCGCAGTATCGGGCGCAGCATGAATGAGGATATCCGTGAGACCGGAAAAGGAGGGCTTGCGGGGACACCGACCGGAGTAGAGATCCGCGACCGGATGGCTGGAACGTTGTAATAGAATGGCATGTGGGGTGAAAGCATATGAAGCATTCAAAGAAGAAATTTATGGTTCCGTTTATCGTATTTTTGCTGGGAATATGTGTGCTGGGAGCTATTGTATATGGCATGGAAAGCAGTCTGCGCAGGCAAAACAATACAAAAGCAGAGCTGAATGCAATGACTTATGCAGAACGAATGCGAACGGATATCATGGAGGGTATCGGAATTACCAGGGCATTGCAGCAGATTGTGATCAGTGAGAACGGAAAGCTGGATCAATTTGATAAAGTGGCAGAGAATATGATGGCAGATTATATTCAGAGCATACAGATTGCACCGGAGGGTGTGGTGACGGAAATCTATCCGGAACAGGGCAATGCAACGGGAAAGATTGATCTGCTGCACGATAAGGACAGGGGAGAAATCTCACAATATGCAAGAGACCATCACACGTTAGTTCTGCAGGGACCGTTTCAACTGAAACAGGGAGGGTATGGAATTGCAATCCGCAATCCGGTATATCTTGAGGATGAAAGCGGACAGGAGCGCTTCTGGGGATTTACCATAGCGATTATCCGTGTACCGGATATTTTTGCAGATTCTGTGAATGCGCTCTCAAATTTCGGATACGAATACAGGCTGTCAAAGACGGTTTCCCCGTGGGAGTCAACTTATGAGGAAGTATACAGTTCCAGCGGAGAGATGGCTGATCCGGTTTCCTACAGTTTTGAGATAGGCGGAGAAGAGTGGAAGCTTGAGGTAATGCCGAAGAGTGGCTGGGTAAACAGTCAGTATTTTATCGTAGTGATAGCAGGAGGTGCATTGATTGTACTTCTTCTGACGGGACTTACGGGCGCATTGATGGTTCTTGAGGAAAATCGAAATAATTTTAGACGGCTTGCAGTCACTGACAGCCTGACCGGGATCTATAATCGCCAGGGATTTGATGAACTGGTGGAGCAGTATATGAGACAGAACCCGACGAAGCATTGTATCGTTGCACAGACGGATGTAGATGATTTCAAGATGATCAATGATATATATGGTCACGCCGCCGGTGATAAAGCGTTACAGAGCCTGGCAAAAAGTATGCAAAGCTTTTTTAAAAAAGATGCGGTACTGGGACGAAACGGGGGCGATGAATTCTGTATGTTCCTGCCGGACTGTTCCTATGAGGATGCAAAGGAGCTGATGCAGCAGTTCACAAAGTATCCAAAGACTTTTTCCTACAAAAATGAGGAGCATACATTTAGCATTTCACTTGGATATGCGGAATATCCGGTGTGTGCCAGTGATCGCGCACAACTGATACGCTGTGCAGATGTAGCGCTTTACGAGGTAAAGCTTCGGGGAAAGAATGGATGTATGGCATACAGGGACGGACATCAGATGGAAATTCGTAAACAGCTTGGATTTGCACTTAAGGATATTTCGGAGAATCTCCCGGGAGCCTTCATTATTTATAAAGCGGACAAGACAGACGATGAAATCTTTTTTGCAAATCATGAACTGATCCGGCTGACAGGATGCAAGAGTATGAAGGAAATGCTTGCGTACACAAAGAGCAGTTTTCGGAATCTCATCCGTGAGGACGAGCAGGAGAAGATAGAGAAGAGTATCTGGGAGCAGATTGAGGACGGACATTCAAATGACTATATCCATTTTCATATGCGAAAAGCGGATGGGACGATTCTTCCGGTGCTTGACCATGGAAGAATCGTAGACAGCAGCCGATATGGAAGGGTATTCTATGTATTGATTATGGATTGGAATTCCATGCAAAGACATTACAGCGATAAAGTTCAGTTTTCGGAGAAATGAGGGATGAGCCGGGATATCATCCGGAAACATATCAGAATAAAAGAAACCCGCGCGGATCAGAATTCGCGCGGGTTTCTTTTGTCCGGTACACAAATATGTGCTGCCCTGGTTCGGGAACCAGTTCGCCGGAAAACTAGCGGTTGCTTCTTCTCCAGATGTGCATCTGCTCCGCCTCTTTGATGAGGTCGTCGCGGAAATCAGGATGCGCGATCGAGATCAGAGCCTCGGCTCTCTGCCAGGTAGACAGACCCTTTAAGTTCACCTTGCCGTATTCGGTTACAACATAGTGTGTATTCGGTCTTGCGTCGGTAACGATGGAACCGTTTGCCAGCGTCGGGCGGATACGGGACTGCACCTGACCGTCCTTGGTCTTGAAGGTAGAGGATAAGCAGATAAAGCTCTTGCCGCCCTTGGACAGATAAGCTCCGAGCACGAAGTCAAGCTGTCCGCCTGCGCCGCTGATCTGCTTGATGCCTGCAGACTCTGCATTTACCTGACCATAGAGATCAATATCCACGGCATTGTTGATGGAAATAAAGTTATCCAGTGCGGAGATCGAGCGGATGTCGTTCGTGTAGTCGACCGGAGCGCTCATCAGTTCCGGGTTGTCGTCCAGATAATCGTACATTTTCTTGGTGCCGGCACCGAAAGCGTAGGTCTGGCGGTAACGGTCGATATTCTTTTTGGAACCGTTGATCTTGCCTGCTTTTGCAATATCGACAAATGCATCCACGTACATCTCGGTGTGAACGCCGAGATCCTTTAAATCGGACTCTGCGATCAGGGAACCGACAGCGTTTGGCATGCCGCCGATACCGAGCTGTAAACAGGCACCGTCTGGAATCTCATCGACGATCAGCTTTGCGACAGCTTTATCCACATCCGTAGCAGGACCGCCTGCACCAAGTTCACCGATTGGCGGGTTGGAGCCTTCCACGATGTAGGTGACATCGGAAATGTGGATGCCACACTCGGTACCGCCGAGGCAGCGTGGCATATTTTCATTGACTTCTACGATGATGTGCTTTGCGCGCTCGCACATTGCACCCAGATGTGAGGCACTCGGACCGAAGTTAAAGTAGCCGTGCGCATCCATCGGAGCGACCTGGAACATGGCAACGTCATCCGGGCAGTCAAGCTCGCGGTAGTAGCGCGGCAGCTCGGAGTAGCGGATCGGACAGTAGTAAGCCACGCCTCTGTTTATCATCTTGCGCTCGATACCGGACATATGCCAGGAGTTCCAGCAGAAATGCTCACCTGCATCCTCACGTGCAAAAACAGCCAGCGGCTTCATCAGGATACCGCCGCGCAGCTTGACGTCTGTCAGTTCGTCGGTGCGCTTTGCGAGAGCCTGATCCAGTGCGTCAACGGTGTTGGTGCACCAGCCGTAATCTACCCAGTCTCCGGATTTGATGAGCTTTACCGCCTCATCTGCGGAGACAAGCTTCTGTTTGTATTCTTCACGAAAATCCATCTCAAATACCTCCCACACAAAAGATTGTTAAAATTTTACCATAGTTTCATCCTATCACTTTATGTTGTATTTTACAAGCCCTGCCGGAGCGTATTTCCGGAGATTTGTAAGATCAGGTCTCCTCCGGCATCCGCCAGTCTCTGGAAGCCTCCCGGTATTTGTCGAGCATCATTTCATACTGGATGGTAAGCGCTGTGTCGGAAGGAATTTTGGCTTCCTCCCCGGCGAGGAGCGTCTCGTAACATTCGACGAGACCGAGCAGCGGAAGATCCCCGCTTGTGTGAACGTCCAGGATGCTTTCCGTCTCGTAGGCGGCATTGTAGAACCAGAGAACTGCTTCCGCGTAGTCGCGCTGTCCCACAAAATAGGTTCCCAGTTCGTAGCAGATTTCTGCGCACGGTGTGGTGAGCATGTCCTTCATGGTCAGCTTGAAAAATTCGTTCTTGTTATCCTCCATGCGGTAAATCCGGGCGAGAACGCAGGCAGCTTCCTTTCGGGCATCATCTGCCGGGTCATTGTCGAAAATGAGCTGGAAGATCGGTTTTGCATCAGTAAAATCCTTTTTGTCGCCCGTTTTTAAAAGCTCTTTGGCATACATGGTGCGGATTTTTGGGGAAAATTGCCCGTCGTGTTCAAACGCTTTGATGAAGATGGAAAAATCGCGCTTGCTGTGCAGGGACTGCGGACAGTGCAGAATCTCCACATCGCTGTCAAAAGTGACTGGCGTTAAGCGGACAGTCTCGTGAATCGGATCGATCCAGGTAAACGTGCGCAGTCTGCGGAACAGCTTTGGCCGGTATTCCTTTTTTGCATTCAAGACGGTATCGAACGTGCCCTGCGTCACATACTTCATCTGTACAATCTCGATCTCAGGCAGAAGGGCACCTTTAAGACGGAGAAAACGCTCGCGGTTTGCGTCGTCAAGAATTTCATCGGCGTCGGCGGTGTAGATATATTCCATCGTTGCTTTGGAAAAGGAAAAATTGCGTGCGGCGGAAAAGTCGCTGGTCCATTTGAAATCGTAGATCCGCGAGGTGTACTGTGCGGCAATTTCTTTCGTGTTGTCGGTGGAGCCGGTGTCTACAATGATGATCTCGTCCATGAGATCGGCGATGCTGTCCAGACAGCGCGCCAGCACTGCGGACTCATTTTTTACAATCATACATAAACTGATAGTTGCCATAGTTTCTCCTTTGTGGGAGGCAGTGATATGCCGCTGCCCCGTGCGTGATAACTTCTATCCTAAGTATAACGCAGCGGGGGATGGCAGGCAAACAGGAAAATAAATTGTCGTGGCAAGATGGAAGGTTCTGTGCTAAAATGAGCGGTGGTTATGTCTGCAGGGCGGACGGAAGGACAGATGGAAACGGAGTATACAGATAAATGAGACAAAAAGAACAATTTATGCAGAAGACGATCGTCGTGTGGCAGCCCGGGAAATGTTGCAGTCTTCGGGTTTATGAATCCGGTGTGTGGTGTGATCCTGTCCGCAGTTCTGCTCGGTGAGACGGACAGCTTAAGTGTGATGCCGGCGCTGGTGCTGGTATGCATGGGAATTTACATTGTAAACCGACCGGAAAAGACAGAATAAAAAAGGAGGAACCTATGAGCGCGATTGTTACATTAAAAAAAGGTGAGGGAAGAACCATCAAAGCCGGAGGAATGTGGGTGTTCGACAATGAGATCGACACGGTGACCGGAACATTTGAGAACGGCGAAGTGGTGCTGGTACACGATTTTGACGGTTATCCGATGGGAAGAGGTTTTATCAACGTCAATTCCAAGATCCGTGTCCGGATGCTGACAAGAAAGATCGATCAGGAAATAGACCGCGCATTTTTGCAGATGCGTGTGCAGAATGCATGGGATTACCGCAAGACGACGGTGGACACCTCCTCCTGCCGCGTGATTTTCGGGGAGGCGGATTTCCTGCCGGGACTGGTTGTAGATAAATATGAGGACGTGCTGGTCGTGGAGTGCCTGGCGCTTGGAATGGAGCAGTTCAAGGAGACGATCGTGGAACTTTTAAAGGAGACTCTGGTGAAGGATGGCATCTGCATCCGTGGCGTTTACGAGAGAAGCGATGCGAACGAGCGCACGAAGGAAGGCTTGCCGAAGGTAAAGGGATTTATCGGCGGGGAGTTCGACACGAACGTGGAGATTGTGGAGAATGGCGTTCATTATATGGTGGACATCGTGAACGGACAGAAGACCGGATTTTTCCTGGATCAGAAGTACAACCGCCTTGCCATGCAGCGGATCTGTAAGGGGAAAAAGGTTCTGGACTGTTTTACCCACATGGGAACGTTTGCCTTAAATGCAGGAATTGCGGGCGCCACAGAGGTCACGGGACTTGATATTTCCGGGTATGCCGTGGAGCAGGCGCAGGAAAATGCGCGCCGGAACGGACTGGAGGACACGGTGCAGTTCCGCTGTGCCAATGTGCTGGATGAACTGCCGAAGCTGGCACAGAGCGGCGAGCAGTACGATGTCGTGATTCTTGATCCGCCGGCATTCACGAAGTCGCGTCAGGCGACGAAAAATGCAATTAAAGGTTATCGTGAGATTAACATGAAAGGGCTAAAGCTTGTGAAGGACGGCGGCTATCTTGCCACCTGTTCGTGTTCACATTTTATGACACAGGAGCTTTTGGAGAAGACCGTGAAAGAAGCAGCAAAGGCGACGCACAGGAGACTCCGGCAGGTAGAATTCAGAACGCAGGCACCGGATCATCCGATTCTCTGGGCAAATTCGGCGAATGTGCCAGAGAGCTATTATCTGAAGTTTTTTATTTTTCAGGTGGTTGACGAAAAGTAAGAGCCGGGAAGTGGCGGAAATGCTTGATTTATAAGGGATGGAAGGCATTTGACGTTTATAGGGAAAATCTCGTAAAGTATCGTAAAATATCACAAAACCGTGACTTAAAGTGGTAAGAAAAGTGGTAAGTCTGAGTGGTAAGCACCTGAAATGTAACGAATGGTAAGTTTATGGGGAAAACGGTATGTTCTATTTGAATGATAACGAGAAACTAACAAAAGGCTAACCATGGACTAACAAAGAACTAACCACACGTATCTTTCTTTTTTTAATAAGAGTTGATATTATTATTGTGGCAAGAAAAACGACTTACAAATATATACGGAATGACTACGGTTTGGCTACGGTATTGAGACTTTTTTTGAAAAGAAAGTTATGATATTATTATCATGGAAGTAATGAACAGAGAGTAATCGAGAAAATGCGGTTGCTCTTTTTTTATGTTTAAAGGGGATGATAATGAATAAACGGGAAGAAGTCTTGCCTCTTCCCGTTGAATTATTTGGCTACTGTAAAATATAGTGTTTGATCGAAACGCCTTTCTGGGCTTAAGCGTTGAATATTACCTGGTTCAATAATATTATTTACAACAGTATTGGGTAAAATTGGACGAAGAATACGATTGCTCTGTACATACTGTCTCCACTTACTGCCGCCAATGGCAAATTCTTTATCGGTTTGGTTGCCAAAAGCCATTTGCCTATAAATGTCAACAACACGGATTTTGCCTGATTTGCTTAATTCCCATAGGCAACGTGCTAAGCGTGCAGTAGCTCTCATAGGACGTTTCATTGTCGGCGCAATTTCATCTGAACCATCAATAAACAGGCGTGAAAAAGCATAATCGCTCCATATTACAATATCAAATGCTTGGTCTGCTAAAAGCGGAGATTTTCCCTGAGTTTTCCATATGGTTTGCATAAGCAAAGGCTTTTGGTGTTTATAGTATTTTTTTTGAAAGTTATTAATGCTTTCGCAAAGTTGTGGCATTTTATGTGTCATTTCAAAATCATTGTCCCACATTTGTATAGAGGAACATGAATCTTCGAAAATATCACGAATATCACGTGATTTGGTTTTGATAGAATCATACATGCCTAATGCACAATATGAAGTAGTTGCCGATCTGATAACTAATTCGCATCCCCAATTTTCTTCAGGCTGTCTGCTTGTTGAGTCGGTTGGAAGAACTGTTAGTTTTACCTCAAGAGGGGATAAGAAATTTCCATTTAGATCCTTTACAACTAAATCAATACCATCTATATCATCAAAAGAATATTGCTGATATGGTTGATAAACGGATTCAAAACTGAAATATAATTCATTTGGTTGCTTAGTACCACAATTAAATGCTTTAGATAGTGAAATTTCATCTGCAACTACGCAAGGTTTTCCATCTATGATATCTAATCGAATGTAAATAGCTGGAATTGAATTTGCTAACATATAGGATGCCATTGCTGTTGGAAAGCTAGAATTGAAACAGTTTTTTCCCCAATGGTCATCCACGCTTCGATTTGAATGTTCAATGCCAAAGAGTCCTGAACTCATAAAGATCCTCCTTAATGTCGACGTCAAAATATTGACGCCATATTAAATGAATGGTATAATAAAAATCTGTAAAAATTTTACCATATAATGGTGAGAAAGGAAAGGTTAACATATGAGAGCAGTTGATTTGTTTTCAGGTTGTGGTGGTCTTTCTTTGGGGTTCCAAAGACAAGGGTTTGATATAGTAGGAGCATTTGAGTTATGGAATGTTGCGGCTCAGTGTTATCGTGAAAATTTCAGCCATCCAGTTTATGAGATAGATTTATCTGATACGAAGAAAGCTATAGATAAAATTAGAAATTTAGAGCCGGATATTATTATAGGTGGTCCTCCATGCCAAGATTTTTCACACGCAGGAAAAAGGATAGAAGCAAACAGAGCAATATTAACAGATAGTTATGCTGCAATTGTTTGTACTTTAAAGCCGAGATGTTTTATTATGGAAAATGTGGATCGTGCTCAAAAAAGTAATGCATATATGAGCGCAAGAAAGGCGTTTAAAGAGACCGGTTATGGATTGACAGAAATTGTTTTAGATGCGAGTTTGTGTGGTGTACCACAAAAAAGAAAAAGATTTATATGCTTTGGTATGCTAGGGCAAGAGGATGACTTTGCAAAAGAGGCATTTAAAAGCCGATTAGCAAATAAACATATGACATTAAGAGATTATTTTGGGGATACACTAGGCTTTGAATATTATTATCGTCACCCTCGAAATTATAATCGTAGAGGTGTGTTTTCGATAGATGAGCCAGCACCTACTATGAGAGGTGTAAATCGTCCAGTTCCCAAAGGATATCCGGGGCATCCGAAAGATGCTTGTGCAGTAACAGAAAAGCTACATGCATTAACGACAATGGATAGAGCTAAAATTCAAACTTTTCCCGATGATTTTAAGTGGATTGGCACCAAAACTGACATGGAACAAATGATAGGAAACGCTGTACCAGTTAATCTTGCTAGTTATGTAGCTGCAACTGTAAATATTGTACTGGAGGGAAAAAATGATTGATAGTAAAGAGTTTAAATTATGGCTTAATAATAATACAGAATATTCGCCAGCAGTTATAGGTGATAATGTGTCACGAATGAAAAGAGCGGATTCTATATTAGAGTGGAGTAATGATGATACATATTTATTCTATCTAGAAAAAAAATCCTCTTTCATTGAATTATCAGTATCGGTACGTTCTCAATTACGAAAAGCAGTAAAATTATATAGTGAATATGCAAAGGCATTGATAGAAAGTAAAGGTGATGTTGAGTGCAAGGCACTTTAGTCCGTCCAGGGCGACAGCCTTGGCCCATAGATGTGTTGTGACACATCATATTGGGTTATTATCTGTCACGTTTCGCTCAGAAATGTATTGTTTAAAGATTTTATGCTATTAAAGTTAGGAAGGAATGCGAATGTTAATAGGAGCAAACAATTATAAATTGATACTGCTTGATACAAATGCAATTAGAGAGATTGTAACAAATACTAATATGTCAGGAAAAGGTTTTTTGGAAAGATTTTTTGCATGTTCATCAGATGCATATGCACCATGCTTTTCAATTTATAATGTGATTGAGCTTATGCCATATCAGGATATATATGAGAAGTTTCTTGAGTTCTTCTCTACAATTCCGTGTCTTGTGATGTTTCCTGTAAAGAGTATTTTTCAAAGAGAAGTAGAATGCTATTTGGAAGGAAAGAGTTTTGTGATTGATGGTCATATTGCAAATGCTTTTACACCGTTGGTATTAAAAGACAATTATAATTGTAAAAAATTTTTTGAAAACATGGCTAAAGATACAACATTGATGGAAAATATTCAGAATGAGGTAAAAACATTTTCTTCAATAGCAACGGATTGGGAAAATAGGAGAAATAGAACAGAAAAGATGCTAAAGGCCCAACATCTACCATTAAATATGATAAATGAAAAATTTTATAGAACACAAGAAAAAGATACAATTATAAAAGATTTGATGAATTATGGTATTAGTGTTCCATTAGGTGTTGAAATTCTTCATTTGCCAGCTTCAAGAATGATGGAATTTTCTCAATTTGTTCGTATTTATCAAACACGTAAACATATTAAGCCAAATGATGTTATGGATATTCAAATTAGTTGTATCGTACCATATGTAAATGCGGTTATAACGGAGAACTTTCAAGCAGATGTTTACAAGAAGGCTAAACATTTTATTCCACAATTAGAGGAATTAGAAATATACACATTAAAAGATATTAGACAATAAATCAGATGCATAAAAAAGGAATCGAGAAATCGGTTCCTTTTTTTATGCCCGGAAAAGGAGAAAATTGAGATGGAAAAGAAAAAAGTGAGGGCAACAAGGACAAATGGTCGCAAAGACAGTAATGGTGTATTCAAGGCAGGTCATAATGACCGGTCATTTAATCTTGAAAATGCAGAGCATGTTGATGCTGACAGGAGCAAATGGAATGTTTACAGGGATTATCTACAGGGATATAACCTCGCGGATGAAAATGGAGTCCGACCGGAAAGAAAATATTTCTTTGATGAAGTTGAATACCTTTATTATCACAAACAATTCGGAGATTCCATAGATGCACAAAATAAGCGGCATGAGAAGTCCAGACATACAGAAAGAATAAGAAATGTCAGGCAGATTATGGAGGATTCACGTACCTGCCCCGAAGAGACGATTTATCAGCTTGGAACTAAAGGTGGCTATGAAGATCCGGCAGTTTTTGTTAAGGTGGCAGCGGAATTGTTTGAGGTGATACAGGAGAAATATGGATCACATATGCAGATTCTTGATTGGGCTTTGCATATGGATGAAGCAACACCACATATTCATGAACGTTATGTTTTCTTTGCAGATGATGGTTATGGTATGAACTTTCCCAAGCAGGAGAAGGCTTGTGAAGCAATGGGCTTCCATCCTCCCAAACCGGATAAAAAGAAAAGTAAGACCAATAATTGCAAAGTAAGTTTTGATGAAGAAATCAGGCGGCTATATATTGAAATTGCAGAAAAATATGGTGTGATAATCGAGAAAAATCCATTGACAGGGAAAAAACACTTGGAGAAAAACGATTTCATTATAGCCAGACAAGAAAAGGAAATCGAGAACCAAAAGAATAAATTAGAGGAACTTACATTAAAGCTGAATGATATTGATATTCTGGCACAGGAAGTGGCTGAGAAGGCATATGAACGGGCCTGTGAAGTGGTTACAGATACCGTGCGGACAGAAACAACTCTTGAAGATATTTCGACCATAGAAAATATGAGGGACAGGCTGACCGGCAAAAACTCATCTTTATCACCAGGTCAGAAGAATTTCTCGAAAAATATATTGAATCGTCTGGTTGACCTGCTTTCCAAAAAATCAAAGGAAATCAGGGTTGTTATTTCACAGAAGCTGTTATCTCCGGCAATTAAGCAGAAAAATGAGAAAGAAATTGCTTCTGTGGCACGCTCCTCTATAAAAATAAGGTTGGCTGAGATGAAAGAAAAGGCTGATCAGAAAAATGACAATCACAATCAGAAAAAGAAACCGGAAAGAGAGGTGCGTTGATGGATGTATTCCGTGTTGTTAAAGATAATGTTACCGCCAGACAGGTGGCAGAATATTATGGTATGAAAATCGGTCGAAATGGAATGGTTTGCTGTCCGTTTCATGATGATAAGCATCCCAGTATGAAACTGGATAAAAGATACTATTGCTTTGGATGTGGGGAAAAAGGAGATGCAATCGATTTTGTCGGTAAGTACTTTGGCATGACATCCAAAGACGCTGCCATGAAAATAGCAGATGATTTTAGCTTGGAATATAAATCTGAAAAGTATAAGCCTCCGCAAAAGCCGATAAAACCAAAGAAAACTTTGGAACAGGAATTTTGTGAGGCACAGGATTATTGTTTTAAAGGTCTGTCGGATTATCTACATCTATTAAAAGAATGGGAAATTAAATATGCACCTAAGAGTATGGATGAGGAATGGCATCCACTCTTCTGCGAAGCTCTGAACAACATTGACCAGACGGAGTATCTGCTGGATGCCCTGTTAAATGGTGATGTTCGTGACAGAGTTTTTTTAGTGCAAAATCAGGGAAGAAAGGTAAAGAGTATTCATGAACGAATTAGAGTATTTAACAACCACAGAGAGAACTGCATTACAGGAGACTCTGCAAGAAAACAGAGAGCCCATGAGCGTGAACGAGGTTAAGGAAATGCTGCTTCGGACGGGAAAGGGAGCTGTGAAAAGCACGATTGGAAATTGTCTGATCGTGCTCCAGAATGATCCATATCTGGCAGGAGCACTTGCTTATAATCTTCTGGCGGTAAAAACATATATCGTGAAGCCGTTATGGTATCAACGCCCGGAAGGAAGTGCGTTGAATGACACGGATCTAGCATATATCCGTTTATATATGGAAAGTAACTATGGGCTTACCTGTGAGAAGAAAATTGAAGATGCCGTTACATTGGCGGCACATGAAAATTCATTTCATCCAGTCAGAGAAGAGATGGAGATTCTTCTGGAGAACTCCCAAGGTGGGATGATGTATCCGATTTTTGTAGTGGCACTTGGGACAGGGATGCGTATTGGTGAAATCCTTGGATTAACATGGGATTGCATTGATTTTGATAATCGAGTTATTACAGTCAAACAGACCCTTGCTTATCTGCCGGGGGGTGGCCACAATGCGCAGTATGAGTTTCATCAACCTAAGACACAGGCAGGATTTCGCAAGATTCCAATGATTAAGAAAGTATATGATGTACTTGTGTATCAACAGACCTACAGGAAAGATATTGCTACTCGTTTTTCGCCCAGGGAAGGATTTGAAAATCTGGTATTTACGTCTAAGACAAATAATCCTATCAATGCGGCGAATGTCAAAGATTCAATCAATTATATTGTTGCCCGGATTAACAGAGAGAATCCGGATCAGTTTTTTGAGCATCTGACACCTCATGGATTGCGTCATACCTTTGCAACGAATTGCATCGAAAACGGAATGGAGCCTAAGACATTACAGAAAATATTAGGTCACAATTCTTTGCAGATGACGATGGATCTGTACTGCCATGTACGAGAAAGTACGCTGACGGATGAGATGGAACGAATAGCGAATTTTATGTAGCGAAAATATGAGTGGTAAGCGAGTGGTAAGATAAGAAATCGAGTGCCAGAAATCCCAGTAAAATCAAGCATTTGTTCAAATAACACTTGAAATTCTACATCTTCCAGGTGGTAGACGAACGCTAAGCGTTCGTGATGAAAAGTAAGCGGCTGAAAGTGGCGGAAATGCTTGATTTACAAGGGTTGGAAGGTGTTTGGTGATTAGCTTGCAAACCTCGTAAAATATCGCAAAATATCGTATCACAGTGGCATAAAGTGGTAAGAAAAGTGGTAAGTCTGAGTGGTAAGCACCTAAAATGTAATGAGTGGTAACTATGAAATGATAATGATATCGGAGAAGGTTATATGTTCGCTCTTCATCATGTTAAAATGAAACATGAATTAACGAAAAACTAGCGGCAGACTAACAGCGGACTAACGAGGAACTAACAACAGACTAACAACGATATAATTGTAATGCCAAAATAGGTGTGATATTATTATCATGGCATATAAAAAACTAATAAAATACTAATATGTAGCCACTTTTATTTTTAACTTGGTTGTAATATTATTATTATGGCAATCGAAACAGAGATGCTTCGGTTGCTTTTTTTATGCCATGAAAGGGTGAATCTGATGGAATTATATACGAGAGAGAAAGAACTGTTAATTATGTTCGGGAGTGAGAGAAGGCTTGATACACATAAACGCTTGCAAAACGCTATTCCGTATATGACAGATTCTCTGTATAAGGTGGCTGCTACTGCTTTATGAAATAAGTTATACAACAACATATGCGATAGCCAATACGTACTTATGTACTGGAGTACACGAGCAGAACTGTCTGGCATAGAAAGCAATATCAGCAGGCGAGCCATTAACAATGAATAAAGCTACAGAATAAGGGAAGGACTGCCGGATGTG
>OHAS01001466.1_pt1 | contig 18746 bp, 19 predicted proteins | sample 1577131 | NCBI WGS metagenome assembly OHAS01 (sample SAMEA3541566, study PRJEB24748) | human gut metagenome | biome: human gut; feature: human-associated habitat; material: faeces | place: China | collected 2012 | reverse complement strand
TCCTGACCATAGAGCAGCTCCCATTTCTCCAGATACTGATTAAGCATAGCCGTCAAGTCAGCAGCAGCGTCATATTTTCGGGCATTCAAATCCAAGTGCAAAACGGGATATTCTTCCCATTTCTGTTCCAGTTGTTCGATGGCCAAACCTTGAAACAAATCCTTACGTCCTTGAAAATAGGCTTCAAAGGTAGAAAGAAGCAGGCTCTTGCCAAAACGACGGGGACGGCTTAGGAAATAAGGAGTAGAAGTAGATGCTATTTGATAAATCATAGCAGTTTTATCTACATAAAGAAAACCGCCTTCACGTAGTTTATCAAAAGTCTGTATGCCTATCGGCAGTTTACGTATCTGTTCCATGTTATTATTATAACCTGATTGGTGTATGACAAAGGTACGATTTATATTTCAAAAATAAGACGAAAGGCGATGGAGATTTTAGTCTCTATCGCCTTTCATTATTCTACTAATCATCATTTCAGCATTACTCACGTAGACTGGTGCAATCCGAAATATTTCTTCATAAAATAGATATAAAGAAAACAAAGCAGAACCCAAAAGACCATGAATTCCTGTAATTAGTATGTTCATAAGAAAATCAATCTATAGGATAAAGATTATTCTTAACCAAATCATAAAAAGCAGCAACCAACTCATCTCGTCGAGAATTGGTTTTATTTAGGTAAATGGATACATACAACTGATACTCGTCAGTTGTTGTTGCGGCATCGTATTTTATTATACACCCATCATCATATTTCAAAAACCATCTGGAAAATAGAATCTTTCTCTTTTCTTCTTTCCCATCTAAGTTATCACAAACCATAATCATAGCTCTTTCTCTCACAGAAAAGAAAAGTTTTAAAAGATGCGCAATCGTTTGAGCTATTCGATTATCTATAGGATGAGGGATATCTGTTTCCGGCTCTATGTTAAAAGTATAAACATCATTGAAAGCTGAATGATAAATAGAGAAATCTATAAAATAAGCATGGTAAACAATGCCATGCTTAGTTATAAAGGAATAGTTCCATTCACTTTCTTCTGTAATTTCATAAGGGAGTTGAGAACTTAATTCCACGTTCTTTAGCTAATTTTTTAACATCACCTCCCTCTTGAACACATTTGCGTATAGCTCTCTTATCTTCCAATATTCGTAGGAAAACAGACTTCTTCTTATGTTCTATACTTTTGCTCATAAAAGATATGATTAGTAAACTTGCTACAAAGATACAGCTATTTTTTAGAATATCAATAAGAATACATCCGAAAACGGTTTATTCATTAATATCGAATCCTTATAGCCCTACTGCAAGCCCTCCTTTATCTTTTCCACAATATAGTGTACATCTTCATCCGTCACCCACGGACCACTGGGTAGGCACAAACCACGCTTAAACAAAGCCTCACTCACCCCGTTCACATAAGAAGGACTCTGAGCATAAACCGGCTGCAAGTGCATAGGCTTCCATAAAGGACGGCTCTCAATACCCGCCTTATCCAGCCATAGGCGCATGGCTTCCACATTACGGTTAGGTTCACAAGAAGTATGTACACTATTCACCTCGTGAGTAACACCTGCCGCACCACCTACAGCACCCTGAACAGCCTCACGGTAAGCATCTTCCTCACCTTTCACAAGCAGTCCCTCATCCAAAAGGACTGTATTCAGCCAGTAATTGCTGTCATAGCGGTCCGAAGGATTCTCATGCAGGATGATACCTTCTATATCTTTCAGTAAATCCCTATACAAACAGCAGACATGCTTATGATGTACGATGTGCTCATCAGCCACCGTCATCTGACCACGACCGATACCTGCACAAATGTTACTCATCCGATAGTTATAGCCTATCTGTTCGTGCTGATAATAAGGATAAGCCTCACGAGCTTGGGTGGCATAGAACATAATCTCTTTCTTGGCATCCTCATTCGAACAAATCAGGGCACCACCGCCACTGGTCGTTATCATCTTATTCCCGTTGAAGCTTAGGACACCATACGTACCGAACGTACCACACATCTGTCTGTCAAACGTACTGCCAAATCCTTCGGCGGCGTCTTCAATTACCGGAATATCATACTTGACAGCTACGGACATAATCTCGTCAATCTTACCGGGCATACCATAAAGATAGACTGGGACAATCGCTTTCGGCTTCCGCCCCGTCTTATTGATACGGTCTTGAATCGCTGCCTCCAAAAGTATAGGATCCATATTCCAGGTATCCTCCTCGCTGTCCACAAATACGGGTGTGGCACCAAGGTATGTCACAGGATGGCTTGAAGCACAAAATGTAAAACTCTGTACTATCACCTCATCACCCTGCCCCACTCCACAAGCCAGTAAAGCCAAGTGCACCGCTGCCGTACCGGCACTCAATGCGACCACTTTCTTGTTCTGACCAACAAAATGTTCCAGTTCCTGCTCAAAGGCATTCACGTTCGGACCGAGTGGAACCACCCAATTGGTGTCAAAGGCTTCTTGTATGAAGCCCATTTCCTTGCCGCTCATATGAGCAAGGCAAAGATAAATTCTCTTATCCATAAAATATATGTGATTATTCTAATGATGCGATTTTTTCACGTAGTGGGGAATAAAAAGAAAGGAAAGGGCTTTATTAATTCTTTCCAAATATCGGGAAAATCTACTCATAAATGTTTCCATGACCGGGATATAGGCTACAATCCTTTATTAGCTCCATGATACGCTCTTCCGAGATCCGCGAATCCTCCCTATCATTGTTAAGGAATGAAGCGACGACTTTAATACCGGAATATATGTCAGCAACAAAGATTGTACTGTCCCGCCCTTTTCCTAAACAAACTTCTTTATAGAGACAATATTCCTACTGAATTGACAATCTGCAATCCGATGAATATTTACTTCAGTTATAGCCGTTGAAAGCCTCGGTGGTAGCGTTACCTTCCTTATTAATCCCTTCTCTCACAAACACTTTCTTTATGGTCAGCAGAACAACCTTCACATCCAGCCAGAAAGAGATATGATCCACGTACCACACATCCAGCTCAAACTTACGTTTCCAACTGATATTATTCCGTCCGTTTACCTGTGCCCAGCCCGTAATGCCTGGACGGACTTCATGACGACGAAACTGTTCTTCTGAATATAAAGGCAAGTATTTAGGAAGCAATGGTCTTGGACCAACAAGAGCCATATCTCCTTTCAAGACATTTAGCAACTGTGGCAGTTCGTCTATTGAAAGCGAGCGTACTATTTTTCCAACTTTTGTCAAGCGCTCAGCATCCGACAATAAATTCCCTTCAGAATCCCGCTCATCCGTCATTGTTTTAAATTTGATGGCCTTAAATATTTTTGCATTTTTTCCCGGACGATTCTGGGTAAAGAAAACACCCGCACCTTTGTTAGCAAAATGAAGGAAAATAATCAGAAGAAGCAATATGGGGAAAATAGCAGCCAATACACAAAAGGCGATAATAAAATCAATCACACGTTTCAAAAAACAAGAATACATAATACTCCTTATTTATCTATTCATTAGTATTTTTCCATTCAGAATATTAACGTTCTCTTTCAATACCTTTGCCGGATTTCCTGCAGCAATACAATTAGACTGAATATCTTTAGTCACCACGCTACCCCCCTATAACCACCTGATTACCAATCATTAAACCAAGCATAATTATAGAACGTACGCCTATAACACAATTAGCGCCGATATATGTATCAGCTTTTAAACTCCTACAATGATCATGCGCCAATATCATAGCACCGGAAAGTACCCAAGTATTATCCCCAATATGAATACCCTTAGGATTAATAGACTTGTCCAAATGGGCTTTCCATGAAATTCTACAGTTCCTGCCTATATCCATTCCGTATCTCCAACGAAGATAGCAAGGATATAAGTCAACAAGAATTCCCCATAAAAATTTTCTTAATTGCATAATATAACTTAAGAATATAAGTCAATGCCATATCTACCCAAAATTTCAATGCCCTTACCATAGGAAATCAATTCCATAATCTCTTCTGGTTCAAACATAATATCAAAAGATTCTTCTAAAATAGAGATTATATTCAATTGATGAACAGAATCCCATTCTTCCGTATTTTCTTTTGAGAAACTTTCATTTAAAACTTCTTCTGTTACACCAAACACTTCAATAAAAGCAGCGTTATACTTTTCAATATTAGCCATACCTATTTATTATTTTTTAGATGTCGTTAAACTTGCTATATAATATTTTCCCAGCCTCGTTTCTGGGAAGCTCATCAATTATTCGTACTTCAAAAACAGAAGCTATCAATTTCGTTTTTTCTATCAAGAGTTCTTTTACTTGTTGAGCATATTGACTGTTCGTAAGATAAACAATCATTTTTTCATCTGTTCCAACACAAGCACACTCTATGGAAAATTTACTTTTAATTATCTGTTCACATTCATCCAAACCGATACGCATACCGAACAACTTAAGGAAGCGTCCCATACGACCCACAATGTAATAACATCCATCCTCATCACGATAAGCCAAATCACCTGTATGCATAAATCCGTTCCGTTCATCTCCCAAAAGTAAATCTTCCCGTTTGCAGGCATATCCAAGAGTCACGTTCTTTCCGCGATAACACATTTCACCTTCAATGTTTGCCTCTTCTATCATGTTCCCGTCACTGTCCATCAGCGACAATTCTGCATTAGGAACAGCCACTCCTATGCTTCCTACTTTCTCGACAGCCCATTTCGCAGGCAAGTAGGCCATACGAGCTGTCCCTTCAGACTGCCCATAAGTAGCAATCCATAATTTTCCATTATCTTTACAGTACTCAGCAAACTTCAAATTCAATTGACGAGGCATCTTACCACCTCCTTGTGTCAGTAGTTTCAAATCCGGTAAATCCATGCGGAAAAAACGCATCAGATTCAGAATCTCAAAGCTATAAGGAACACCTGTGAAGCTGGTAGCTTTTTGCTCTTTCATAAATGACCAAAAAGCCCGGTCCGTCATACTCTGATTGGTTATAAGCACTGTAGCACCTACATAAAGATGACTGAATACTACTGAAAGTCCCATCGTGTAATAAAGAGGCAATACCAATAACGGACGGTCTTCCTTTGTCAAATGAAAAAAAGTAGATATATTAAGTGCTGCCGCCTCTATATTGTCATATTTATGACGTACTAATTTAGGACTACCCGTAGAACCAGAGGTGGGTAACAAATGGGACAATTCCGCATGCATCGGAGCTCCCTCTAAATTAGTTTCCAACAAAATATATCCATAACGTTCAGTTATAACATTGTAAGAAGAAAAAGTATTTGCCAATGCAACCGGTATGCATAAATAAGAAGGCTGATATATCTCAAATAGGTTCTTATACAACCCTTCCTCAATATGTGCATTTAAAACCAAAGGAACATTACCAGAATTAATACATCCTATACTCCAAGCCACACCACCCACAGTATTCTCTGTCAGTAAAAAAAGTAAAGAACGAGGGGGCATTAAAGTAGTTATCTCTTTCGAGAAACCAACTAACTCCCCATATGACAAAGAATTTCCCATTGCATCAATAACTACAACGGCTTCCTGCGGATGCTTATTCAAACGTAATATCATATTTCAAGAATTATTTCATTAAATCGAAGCACAACCGTCCACACCTAATATTTGACCAGAAATGTATGAAGAACGATCCGAAGCCAAGAAAGAACATGCATTAGCTATATCATTAGGAGAACCTAAACGTCCTAATGCTATTTTAGCTATACGCATATCTATTTTTTCTTTACTATTCTCATAAAGTTCGGCAAAACGTTCTGTCTTTACGATACCCGGAGCAACCGCATTGACACGTATTCCTAACGAAGCCAGTTCTTTTGCTGCCGATTTCGTAAAAGATATGATAGCACCTTTGGTAGCCGAATAAGCTGATTGTCCTGGAGATCCCAATACAGCTGTCACTGACGCAATATTCACTATTGAACCTCCACCGTTACGTGCCATTAAACGCGAAACCAATTGTACCATTTCAATTACAGCAATCACATTGACCCTAAACATTATTTCTATTTCGGGACGGGTTATCATACCGATTTTTTTATTAAACACTACACCGGCATTATTTACAAGCACGTCAATACGTCCTTCAGCCTTATACACCTGCATAAGTGCTTTTTTAACAGCAACAGTATCGGTCACATCAAAATATAATGGTATTACACGAATATTATATTCACGAGTACATTGTTTTGCCCAACCGTCCATTATACCTTCCAATCTATCACATGCATACACTACTGCACCATCAGCAGAAAACTGTTCAGCTATTTTTTTTCCTATCCCTTGCGCTGTTCCTGTAATAATACATACCTTTTTATCTAAAAGTCTTTCCATTGTATATTCTTTAATCGTTATACATTTACATAAAGTTTCAACATCAAAGTGTGGAATAAGGCTAATCTTCCATTAGTCATAAAGACCGTGCAATATGTGTTCTGTCCCCCACACTTTATACATCAGAAACCAAATAGTTCAATGGGCTTTTAAGACTCCGCATTCGCAATAATAGCTCAAAATGTACAGATGTTGTTTTAATAATACCATAAAAGGCATTCATGAGTTTATCCAAACCGTTTCTGCCCCAGAACATCATTATGTGCTGGAAACCACGGGCTACAGCACGTTGCTCATTTGTCTGCTTTCAAAGTAAGCATTACCGTCAGCCTTGAAAATCCGCTGAAAAGAAAGAATCTTGCCCATGTGATACTCAAACGGATGAGATTGATGCCCGCCTGATCACCCTCTAGGGAGAGAAGATGCAGCCGCACCTTACAAGCTCCGAAGCGAGCCAATACTCATCCTCAAACAGAAAGGGACTACCGCCAACTTAAAAAGCAGCTGGAGGCCACACGCAACTTTAAAGGATTGATAGAAGTCCTGCCTCATTTTGACCCTAAATGTCGGAAAACAACCGAAAAGATATCGTTTCCCTTGAAAAGCAAATCTGGGTAATGGAGGAAAAATCGCTTCTTTGGCACAAGATGAATACAAGAAACAGATGGACTTACTCACTTCTATCAAAGGCATAGGCGTCATATTAGCGACTGCGCTCATTGTAGCCACCGACAGATTCACTTACTTTAATAATGCCAAACAGTTCACCCGGTACTTGGACTTGTCGCCTACTTTACTTACCAACAATCCAGTATGTCAGTCAATGTCAAAGGTCACATCAACCGAAACGGGGGCTCAAGCCTCAGAAGCCAGCTCTATGTGGCTGCTTTCTAGTTACTCAGATACAATACCAAATGTAAAGTTTGTTTCGACTATTTGCGATCTAACAGAAAACCCAGCAGAGGGTCGCCAACAAACTTGTAAGGCAAACCTTCGCTATTATCTTCACGCAGAGGAAAATCTATATCAATGGATTCAAGTCTGAACCCATCTACAGAGGGAACGTCATGCGACAAGGGACTAAGTACACAGCCCCGACGAACTTTCCATGCACAACAACTTGCATAATTATGCTAATTATCGTTAACCTTATTCGTTTTTTATATTATAGTTCATATTACATTAACCGTCTTGCCGGATTACCAAATACTGTGGTTCCAGTATCCACATTTCTAGTAACGAAGCTGCAAGCACCAATATGTGCATCATTACCCACTATCACGTTATGATTCAACACTGCAGACGTATGAATCATATTATGGTTTCCAATTGTAATTCCTCCTACACACATTACTTGTGAATCAATTCTATTCCAATCTCCTATTACAACATCATGCCCTATAATTGTATAAGACTGTATAAAATTATAGTCACCAATCCTTGCATCCGCAGCTATAGTAGTAAATGCTCCAACCATGTTTCCTTTACCCATTATCACATTACTACCTATACGAGCAGTTTTATGAATAAGCGAAATAAATTCACCACCACGATTTATTATTTTAGACATTCCCCACTTTCTAAATTCACCGCCTATAGAACAGATAAATACATCTTCCTTACAAGGAATATAATCAGTTATAGTGTCTATAATAGGAGGATAATTCATAAAATCATTTAGAGCGGTAATATTGTCGTCTATAAACCCTTTTATGACAAATTCTGTTTCATAACCACAAGATTCACGAGCCATATCAAACATTGTACGCCCCATTCCTCCTGCACCTACTATTATCAAATATTTCATAATCAACAAATAGAATTAATGAAGTTGGGATTAAAATCATTATAGAAGCCTGAAGGGCTACCATTATTTTTAGAATTAATAAATTTTTGGAAATCCACTAAACAAGAAACATAATAAAAGCCATCCTCTTCAATATGCGTTGGTATAGGACAAAATCCATTAAAGTTCAATCTTGCCACTATTTTCCCCATACTTAGTGCTTCAAAAAGTACAGAAGAATTTACACCTACCACATACAAATACCTTTTCAAAGCCATAAATGAATCTACATTATTATCAACTATCTCAACATTAGATACTCTTTTAATTTTTTTCAAAATGTTAATTGATATTGATTCTTGTGGATGACATCTAATATGAAATCTAAACTGAGAGTACTCATGAGCCAAAAGTAAAACTGTTTCCACCAACTTCGAAGATATTTCAGGCGAGGAAATTACTAAACAAGTGTTTTCGTGAACAACTTCCTTCATCGGTAGTTTATTGATTATATTTTTATATGCCCAGCCTATATTAGTAATCCTATCTTGCGGAATCGCAAATTGATTTCCCCTCCAAAATTCACTAAAAACTAAAAAATAATCAGGATCGGCTACTGCATCATACTGTCCAGCATATAATGTTGTAACTCCCATGGTAATGCCATGTTGAAACTCCAATACCATTAGCCCACATTGGTGAGCAGCAATAATCTGCGGCAGGCATACCATTCTATTTACTACATACACATTTTGACATCTCATTTTTTTAAATAGGAAACAGTATAATCCTACTTCGCACTTAAAAAAAGAAAATTTGATACACCATCTAACATATTCAATAGTTCCAAGATGAAAAATACAACAAACTTTATCATATAATCTTTTTATCTCCTTCCGTGCAGAAAAAGCTATAATAGGCCATAATAGTAAAGCAACAAATGCTGAGAAGAAAACGATAAATTCCATTCTTATAACCCTATCCTCTTTCCAACGTTTACCTTTATAAATTTTCCTATTGATGAACTGAAAAACACATACACTTTCTTTTATATGTGTCGCATCAATAACAGGATCAGTAAATTTGTCTATATACAAATTCTCATTTAGCTTTTGAAGTCGAGGAAAAGCAAAAACAATGTTATTATAATGTTTTTTAGCTATTAATGACTTAACTAATTGAAATGCTGATGAAATAAAATACATAGCACTGTATGCTAGCCAAATTAATGTTTCCCTTTGAGCTGATTGAGCAGAATAGTCAACTAAATATTTTTTTATATATTTTTCTCTGTATGAAACACGAAACAGTCGCCATAAAGGCATCTGCATATATTGTACGTCATTTAATCCGAGTTCTTTTTCTTTTTCAAGAAATTCCTCCAAAAGAAATTCTTCCGTCATATTTGTTAAAATAGTGAATCCAACATATCGCAATACTGTTTTTTCATTCTATCAAATGTAAAATCTTTTTTCCAACGTTCACGTGAACGTTTTCCCATAACATTCCAATCATATTCATCCATGTGATCGAATATAGTAGTCAGCTGTTCTACATTTGGATCTATCAGTATCCCATTAATATCAACTAATTCTGGAATACCAGAAATTTTAGTAGATATCACTGGCAATCCAGTCCGCATAGCCTCAATAATCGAAATTGGAAGTCCTTCATTATTACTCATTAGAATATAAATATTATTTTGATATAAGTACTTATATACTTGAGAATTTTCTATTAGCCCCTCAAAAGTTACATTTTTTGCTAGTCCATAATCATTAACGAGTTTTTCTAATCGTACTCTTTCCGGTCCTTCTCCTATCAATGCAAGATGAATTTGCTCGCGTTTGTCCTTCTTTGTAGCTGCTAATGCTTCTATTATAATACGTTGTCCTTTACGTTGATTAATAGTTCCGGTTGAACACAATCTATATTTAAAACTTTCATATTTTTGTTCCACTTTTTTCAATTCCTCTACTTCAGATACAGAGAAATCTTCTATTCCATTAAGTATCAAAGCGGTCTTTTTCGTCGGATAATCCGGATAAATCTTCAAAAAGTTATCTTGACCATTCTTAGCAATAAATACACATTTATCTGCACTCAAAAATGCTTCATTATGAATCCGCATCAACCACTTTGCAATTATGCTATTCTTTATACACGGATAATAACTATAAAGCATTTTATTAGGAATACCATCACTATGAAAAAACAGAACAACTTTAGAATTTTCATTTGTCTTCATTTTGTGATAAAGATAACATTCTGTTGTACTATGGAATACTAATATATCTGGAGTTTTATTCAATGAAATATAATAGTTTACAAGTCTTTTCACATTCAAATAATCTCGATATAGATAAATAAAAGCAAGCAGTTTCATACTTTTAGCTTTCAATCTCAAATAAGCCTTGATTTTTTTTATACCATTTTTTATATACGACTGATTCATGGAATTATCCATGGGTTTATACAGACTTCCATTAATATTATCATGAGTATAAACATTAATCAAATATCCTCTATGTTCAAAATAATCTTTATTTTGAATTATTCTTTTTAAAGTACCTGATGGCCCAATAATAGTTCTAAGAGAACCTGGACGAATTACATCTACTGTTTTCATCTACTAAAATTATTATATTTATTAACAATACTAACCTATTAAAAAACGGCCAAAACGAGTCTTCAAAGTTAAATGACACATAAGTAAACTTAAAATTATAGTTACCGCGCAAGCCACCCAAGGTAGTACGATAGGCCCTAACATCTCCGGTATATTCGTATAGAAATAAATCAATAATAAAATAAACTGTTGATAAATATATACACCATAGCAATAACCGCTTAATATAACAAAACATGGATGCTTTGCTATATAGTTACTCACTAAAGCAATATTCGAAACAATATAAAATACAACTATCATAGATAAAGCACCTACCAAATGAAATAGACGCATTAACAATATTTGCACACCATGCATAATCAAACTTGCAGGTTCATATCTCATCACCCATTCTTTCAAGATAATACCTATAAAAAAATAAGTTAACATTCCCCAAAAACAATAAGATATTTTCAACTTCTTACTTTTTATCAAGTTGTATTTCATTAACACATATCCGATATAAAAATAGATAAAAAAATTAGTCGTATAGCCTATTCTTAGTGGCAAGAATCCAGACAAAGGAAGTAAACAAAATAAAAATGAGATAGGCAACCATAGTTTTATTGATGAACGACTACTATATGCTTCAATATAATATAGTAATACAAAACACCAAAAAATCATAGGTAAATACCATAAATGTCCACACCCTATTATTATTTCATACATACTTTCATACCAAGCCATGTCTTTTTCATTAAATATTAGAAAGTAAATAAATGAAAATATAAAGCATGGTAATAATATACGTTTTATCTTTTTTATCACACATCCATGGAAACTCAGACGCTCAGGATGCCGTTTTATTGTATAACCCAGAAGTAGCCCTGAAATAAATGTCATCGCTTCAAGTTGAAATCCATGTGTACATACAGACAGCCAATAGTATATAGATATATCCGGTACAAATGAAAAGGGAGAACTCCAATTCCTTGAATAGATGGCAAAAGAATGATAGAAAACCAATAAAAAAATAAGTGATAAGCGTATAATCACTACATCTACGAAATAGTTTTTTTTATTTTTCAACATAGTGCGTTTTGCATTTTTCTTGATATATTACAATGAAACAAATGACTAGGAAATAGTGAGTCATGAGATCATAGTACGATACCATGGCTACATCAACGAACATCGTTACAAGAATATATGACACAACCCACCTAGCCGCAACAGAATGTAATCGTAATGTGTGTTTTAGCAAATAAAAATGTGCAGAATAGTAAAGTATAAATCCTACCAATCCACACCCAACAAGCATTTCGATGTAATTATTGTGCGCATAAAAATTTTTACCTGCAAAAAGAGGTACCAAATTACTTAAAGCTCTAAAATTATTCACACCAACCCCAAATACTGGATGTTCCAAAAACCAATTCCATCCATACCAAATTAGCATCACACGTGAAATATCTTCTGTTCCATCTGTGTTATTTGTCAAGATATCAAATAAATCCTCCATTCTTTTACCAATAATCTCATAAAACAGAGGAACTTCCATTATTAGAATATAAACGAATAAACATGCTACACATCCTCCTATTAGAACTTTAAAAAAATGTTTTTTAAAATTGCATACACAGAAATAAAATATAGGAATAAACAATAGAATCAGGCTCTTTCTAGAACCAGTAAGCATGATACCATATAACATCGCAATAGTTATCAAGTAAAAGCATAACTTATAACCCCTATTACATCGTTGCTTTAACAAAAATCCACAATAAATAGCAGTAGCCAATGTAAGTCCAATGCCATTACTATTCCAAGTTTCTGTATCTACATCCATAGCATCAGTAACTCGTTGTCCTTCCAAAGCCGATAAATCCAACTTTAATACAACATATATCAACATAAAAATGGCCGCTACATAATATACCGCTAAAAGATGATATATTTTATTCCGATTTATTGTGTACATAAGCATGGAAAAAGTCATTATTAAAATAGAAACAACTTGCACTATAACCCAATAAGACAATATAGGTCTAATAGCCCATACAGTTGACAAATAAAAGTAAAGCAATACGTACAGAATCCATAAAAGGTAATATTTTTGATTTATTCTCCAATGATTTCTATTCAAGAATATACATAAACAAACGAAAAGTCCTAAATTTGAAAAGCTCTTTAAAAGTCCATCAAATATAGGAATGAAATCCTGAAGTAGCATCAGAAATAAAAACAGCAAATAGCACCCATCGGATATTCTTCTGAGACTAATCATCTTACACCAGTTATGTTTATCCACTCGCCAAGAGTCAGATTCCATTGATATGGTTCAAAACATTCAAACCCACCTGCACTATAAAAGGTATATTCGCTAAAATAAATTCTCCCTTCAATATTATACAAATCTAATCTTACATACGGCATACCTATACAAAGTCTTTTTACCAACTCCACCATCTTCTCAAAATTTTTAGGCTTCGCAGGTTTCACTTCAGGAATTTCCATACCTTTATCCATTAATGGCACAAAATTGAAATTCATGTCAAAATAGCAATATTGCAAATTCACTCCACGACCAATAATGACCAATACCAATTTAGGGACTCCATTAAAACAATAAAATTTATAATCTTCAGGAATAGTACCTGAAAATGTTTGCAACATCTCTTCAGCCAAAATACAAGGGACAACATGTTTATAAGGCCATTCTTTTGTATGCCAATAATTATTAATATTCAAACGATTGTTAAGTTTTTTACTCACGGAGACTCTATCCATTTTTGCTTTGTTCTTACACAATACAACCGAGTTACTACCACCATCATGATTGCATTTTAATACAAATTGTTCTGGTAATGCCCCCCAATCAATGTCTTCAGCTTTGGTATAGACTCCTAACGTCGGTATAACATATTGCTTTCCTATCAAGTCAGCCACATAAGCTTTCACAGCGACTTTATCAACCAAAGTAGTATAAAGCGGTATGCGATTATACAATTTAAGGTATTGTATTTTATCTGAAAAGAGCTGAGGATGATGCCAATCAATAGCTTTCCCCAATATTAATCTATTCTGAATAGAAATATACCATTTATCAGGAATCCATTTAGACAATTTAAATAGGACCCTCATACAAAATTTATTTATAGCAGATTTTTTTTGCATATATTCTTTTTACAATTATAAGCCAATAAATAAGAACCAACTCCAAGTAACATTCTCACAAACACAATAATAGCAACAGCTCCCATATATCCTCCATAATAAATCAATGGAATAGCTATGACAAAACCTAACAATGATGCATACATTGTCAGATTACGCAATGAACGTTCACGGCCAATTATTATCAAATAATTGGTTCCATATATATTACTCATCGTAAGAAATACTCCAGATATAGCCATTAGCCGTAATACCTTAATTGATTCACTAAATTCTTCTGAAAAAAATACTGGTATCAAAAAAGGAGCAAAAAAGATAAGCCCTAATGTTACGATAAGAGTAAATAGCATATAAATTTTAGAAAATAGAGTATGCTTATCTATTTTTCGCGATAAGAAAGGGAAAAATGTACGGGATATTATTTTCAAAAATTGCTGTGATATATCAACTAACTTTGTACCGGCATCAAACAATCCATTAGCAACAGGACCACAAAATACTCCTAATAGTAATACCGAAAAAGCATTGTAAAGAGTAGGAAAAATTTGATTAAGAAAAACATCAAAACTCTCTTTAAGCGTTTTTTTTATAGATATCCATGATGGCTGATGAATTTTAATCCCCCACTTGCATAAAATTATATACATAGCCAATATACCCGAAGCAATATAGCCCAATGAAAGTAATAAAGGCTGATATACATAATCAGATTTTTCTTTTACAAAAACAAAGATTAATAAGGTAAAAAAAGTTTTTGAAACAAAATTTAGCATAGTAATGTATTTCATTTTTTCCATAGCCTGAAAAAACCATTCAGGACATAATATATGCCCAGGTATTAACAAAAAGGAAAAAAGTAGTATTTGCCAAAGATCTCGCAAAATAGGAATAATGCATATCATTACCACAAACAATAGGAATGAGCAAAGCAATAAAAACAACCTACACCAAAGTACATTTGAAAAAATTTGTGATACTTTGACCAAATTCTGCTGATTTTTTGCAATATCACGAGTTGCAGTAAAATTAAATCCAAAATCTACTACCGTTTGAAAATAACAAATAATCGAACTCGCCAATGCAATATAACCAAACCCTTCACTACCTATAACACGAGCTAAATAAGGATAAGTCAACAGCGGAAAAACATACCCAAAAACTTGTAAAAAGGTCAATGATGCAAAATTTGCTGTCAGAATTCTTACATCCTTATTATTCTTATATTGATTAAATAGTTTATTCTTCATCTCTTATTCATCAGGCAGAACAGTCATTGCCCAATACACCTATATTCTATATTTATTGCTTTCAATTCATTTACATCATAAATATTACGTCCATCAATCACCACAGCCTGCCGCATTGTCTTTTTCACGACACCCCAACTCGGCATTCTAAATTCCTTCCACTCCGTCACAAGCAGTAAAGCGTCTGCATCCAATACAGCATCATACATATCCGTAGCATAAACTACCTTATCACCTACCCTGCGTTTACATTCATTCATTGCAACAGGGTCGTAAACCTTCACTAACGCACCGAATTCTACCAACTTATCAATCAAAACCAAAGCAGGAGCTTCACGCATATCATCTGTTTCAGGCTTGAAAGCCAAACCCCACAAAGCAATTTTCTTACCTTTCAAATCCCCATCATAATGCTTCAACAACTTCTCAAAAAGAATACTCTTTTGTCTCTCATTCACTTCTTCAACAGCCTTTAACACGCGCATCGGATAACCATTCTTTTCCGCAGTCTTTATCAACGCCTTCACATCCTTCGGAAAACAAGAACCGCCATACCCACAGCCCGGATACAAAAATTTACTTCCGATACGGCTATCTGAACCGATACCCTTACGGACCATATTTACATCAGCACCTACCAGCTCGCAAAGGTTAGCTATGTCATTCATAAAGCTAATTCGTGTAGCCAACATGGAATTTGCAGCATATTTTATCATTTCTGCACTCGGGATATCCGTAAATATCAACCGGTAGTTATTCATCATGAAAGGCTTATAAAGACGTTCCATTATAGTCTTTGCCTTTTCCGACTCCACACCTACTACCACACGGTCAGGCTTCATGAAATCATCCACGGCATCACCTTCTTTCAGAAACTCAGGATTGGAAGCCACGTCAAATTCAATCTTCACATTGCGCTTGTCAAGCTCTTCCTGAATGGCGCACTTCACTTTTTGGGCTGTACCCACTGGAACTGTACTCTTCGTCACAACCAGCACATATTTATTCATCGTACGACCAATGGTACGTGCCACAGCCAATACATAACTCAAATCGGCACTACCATCTTCGTCGGGTGGGGTCCCAACAGCACTGAACACAACTTCCACCTCATCCAAACATTCCGTCAAGTTTGTTGTAAATTTCAGACGGCCAGCTGTATAACTGCGATGAACCATATCCTCCAAACCCGGTTCATAAATGGGAATAATGCCTTTCTTCAAATTTTCTATCTTGCTTTCCTGCACATCCACACAAGTCACGTCAATGCCCATCTCCGAGAAACAAGTACCCGTCACCAAACCGACATAACCGGTGCCAACTATTGCTATCTTCATATTATCTTAGTTTACTTTTAATTACAATTGATAAAAAGAACGATACCAGTCTATCGTTTCCCGAACTCCCTCTTTAATCGGCTTGTCAGGCTTGAATCCTAATTCACTCTGCAAAGCCGAAGTATCCGCATTCGTTTGGTAAACATCCCCCGGCTGCATCGGAAGGTATATTTTCTCTGCCGGACGAGCTATCGCTTCTTCTATAGCATGGATAAAATCCATTAGTTTCACCGGATGCGAATTACCGATATTGTATATTTTATAAGGAGCGGCAGAAGAGCTGGGATCAGGCGCCTGGGCACTCCAGTCCGGAGTAGGAGCAGGGATATGGTCTATCACACGAAGAACCCCCTCGACAATATCATCAATATAAGTAAAATCGCGCAGCATGTCACCGTTATTGAAAACCTTTATCGGCCGCCCGTGCAACATGGCATCGGCAAAAAGGAAAGGCGACATGTCCGGACGCCCCCAAGGACCATAAACCGTAAAGAAGCGCAAACCTGTAGAAGGAACGCCATATAAATGGCTGTACGTATGAGCCATCAATTCATTTGATTTCTTAGTCGCCGCATATAGGCTTATAGGATGTGCGATGCTGTCTTTTTCTGAAAAAGGTACTTTTCCGTTCAGGCCATAAACGCTACTGGAACTGGCGTAAACCAAATGTTTCACTTGATAATGACGGCAGCCCTCCAATACATTCAAGAAACCGTCTATATTGCTTTCCACATAAGCGTACGGGTTTTCTATAGAATAGCGAACTCCGGCTTGTGCAGCAAGGTTCACGACTTTGTCAAAATGCTCATTGGCAAAAAGCATTCGCATAGCCTGTTTGTCCTCCAGATTCATACGGATAAAACGAAACTGCTCATATACATTACTTTGGACAAATTTATACCAATCAACATATTCCTGCTGAATGCCTAAAGCAGAAAGGCGACCATACTTCAAACTTACATCGTAGTATGTATTGATATTATCCAATCCTACTACAATATCTCCCCTATTCAAAAGACCTTTACAGACATAAAAGCCTATAAATCCGGCTGCACCGGTCACTAAAATTTTCATATTAATTTTGTTAACTAATGCTCTAATAAAAGCATACCCTTTAAATAGTTATCCTTCATTTTTAGGGTCATTGAAAAGAGCCCTAAAAAATCATTTCGAAATTGTCATCAGTAATAATCAACCAATCCAATCACCACTCCCCCTTCTTCCTAACCTCCAGCCATTTTTCCACCCATTCCCCAGCCAATTTCCTGATTTCGTCATCATCCAGTTCCTCCAGTTCATCGATATAGTATCGCAGAAGAGTTTCGTATGTACTAAGTGAGGCGTTACACCCTTTTTTTTAAGTCTATGTACGTGGATGGAGAAATATGCAAATCCTTGCAAAGAGTTTCAATAGTGACTCCACTCTGTTTTCTCGTTCGCTCGATAAAAAAGCCCAATGAAGGGTGAATAAAATTTTTGCCCATTTAGATAAATTTTAAGTAATTAGATAGAATACTATGTTATATATTGTTATTATTTACTTTGTTCCTTTAAAATCTTTCTTACATGTGGGAAAGATTCAACGAAAGAGAATGAATACCTTTGAGCCAACTATTTAAACATATAATATGCCAAAATCTTTTAAAATGTCGCTTTTCATGCCACCCATCTCACCGATGAAGGACGGAGCGACCGGGAAAATCGTGAAAAGCGCCACGCTTACCCCCCTGCGTACTTTAGAACTGAACGAAGTTTACCAACTCATCACAGCCAACAAACGGCTGATCACCCTAACACAAGCCATCCGCGAAGCTGCCCTACAAGGCGATGATAACAACTGCCGGATGCTGAAACAGCAAACCTTACCCTACGTCACCCCCTGCGGCGTATTCACCCGACGACGGAGCGACTGCCTAAAGCTACCCTCCGGACTGGTGGTGGTGGACGTAGACCATCTCGACTCGCCTGACGAAGCCGGACGCCTGAAGCAACTACTGTTCAAAGACCCTTACCTCGCACCGGTACTGGTGTTCATCAGCCCTACCGGACGAGGTGTAAAGGCTTTTGTACCCTGCCCTATCGGAAAAGACAGCACGGAGGCGGTGCGCTGGGCCATGAATTACGTCCACTGCATGTATGACGCCGAAAATACACAACCCGGAAAAGGAGTGGACACTTCGGGGAAAGACCTCGTACGCGCCTGTT
>OHAS01001465.1_pt1 | contig 18785 bp, 19 predicted proteins | sample 1577131 | NCBI WGS metagenome assembly OHAS01 (sample SAMEA3541566, study PRJEB24748) | human gut metagenome | biome: human gut; feature: human-associated habitat; material: faeces | place: China | collected 2012 | reverse complement strand
TTATATAATATTAAGCTGACAGCTTACTGCATAACATGCACATCTAGTCCATATCCTCATAGTTTACAATAATATATCCATTTTTTCCATTGGTTTTTGCCCTATACATTGCTGAATCAGCCATGTCGATTAGTTTTTCCATTGTTAATTCTTTATCTATATTAAAATCAATTTTAACTGCACCAATGCTGCATGATACCCTCAGTCTGGTTCCGCTGCCGCGAACAGTGAAATTATCAAAGGCATCTTTTTTCATTCTCTCTAAACATTCATCTAAATTTTGAACATACTCAGGTTTCTCAATAACTACTAAAAATTCATCTCCGCCTATCCGGCCTACTTTTCCTTCTGTTTCCCTAGATAAAACGGATGTCATAAATAATAGGACCTGATCTCCTACATTATGACCGTATCTATCATTAAACAGTTTAAAATCATCTATATCAACGAATAACAGCGCCATTTTTGTTTTATCCATTCGGTGCAGTTTGATAGCCTCATTTAGGCATAGGCTTATTCCTTCTTTATTTAACACCTTTGTAAGAGCATCCTTTTCAGCCTTTTCCTGCAAAAGGCGCTGCTGCTGAGTTTTATAAAGATCCTCTGTTTCGATAAAATTAAGCAGTTCGTTTATTTCAGAAGCCAGGCTACCCAGTTCGTCCTTTCGTTCGACATCTGCGCGAAGTGAATAATCCTGCTTTTGCTCAATAGACTTCAACGTGGATGATATTTTTTTAATCGGTTTAACTATTCTTTTTGATGCGAACCCGCTAATCCACACTGCTAAGACAGTGCACAGCAGTACCAAAAATGTCATTAAAACAAAAAATACGGTTTCTTGTGCCTGATAATTGCCCATATTAACTGTGAGCATTACTCTCCAGTTAGTATAGTCTATATTTGAATAATATGTAATATATTCTGTTTTCCCAACCTTATACTGGAAGCTTCCCTGAGGGTTTGCTTCAAAGTCAATAGAATTATACTTTTCGTTATAATCCTTACGTTCACTTGCCGTAGTAATAAAATTTTCCCGGCTTTCATTTGGTGTTCCTGCACTTATTATCTTCTGTTGTCCATCAAGAAGATAGAATGTAGATTCATTCCAAAGCTCTGCTCTCTCTCTTATATTACTGTAAAAATCAAGGCTAATCTCCGACACAGTATATCCCAATAATCCACTTTCATCTTCTATTTTCGATATCGCTACCAAAGTTTTGTCATTTTTGCCGTCATTTAATACGTCAGAAATATAAAATGAACTGCCGTCCATATTTTTGATTAAATTTTCTATTCCCTTATCCGCAAATATATTATGGTCCTTACTGCAGGCCTTAACCCTGTAATCATTATCAATAATGGCAATTGAGCTTACATAGCTCATTGTTTGAACCTGTGAATACAAAATATTATCCAAGTACTGGCTCATTTCATTGTTCAGTTCACCCCTCATTGCGGCGTGGCATAAATCCATATTTCCTGTAAATGACAAATACTCCCTTTGCTGTTCGCAAAAATTTGCCATCTCTTCAATCTGAGCATTAGCAACGACAAAAAGGCTGTCTTTTATAATTTTTTCCAGCCTTGTTGAATAAATTTGTGTAATTAATAAACTGAACAGAAAAAATGGTATTACTATCAGAGTAAAAACCATTCTGTACATGGAATTTCGAACATTCATGTTCTATACCTCAATAATGCTTTCCCAGGCTACAAATAATTCTGTTTGAAGACTATTAGTTTATTATACAACTCTCAATCAAAGTCAGTCAATATAATACAAATTTCGGTCAAAATAATATCTGTCGATTCCCCAATAAAAAACAGTATGATTATAAAATCATACTGTATAATACAATTAAAATACGGCGGTTTTATTCTATATAGTCACCGAATTTTCTAAATCTCTTATATCTGTCCTCTAAGACCGTTTTTGAATCTATAGCTGAGAGCACTTTTATCTTGTTGATTAATTCCTTTTTCATAATGTCAGTCGTAAACTCAAGGTCGTTTTCTATGCCGTTTTCAGCCTCAGGTATGATCTTTTCTATAATCCCAAGCTTAAACAAATCCTCTGCTGTCAGCTTCATCAGCTCGGACGCTTCAGCGGCCTTTGACGGATCCTTCCACAGTATACTTGCAAATCCTTCCGGTGAAAGCACAGCATACATTCCGTTTTCAAGCATCCATACCTCATCCGCTACTGCCAGTGCAAGTGCGCCGCCGCTTCCGCCCTCACCAATGAATATTGAGATAATAGGGACTTCAAGTCTAGCCATTTCCATAATGCTTCTGGCTATAGCTTCGCCCTCTCCTCTTTCCTCCGCACCTATGCCGCAGTAGGCTCCAGGTGTGTTTACCAATGTGATTACCGGCCTGCCAAATTTTTCTGCCTGTTTCATAAGTCTCAGAGCCTTCCTGTATCCTTCAGGATTAGGCGATCCAAAATTTCTTTTAATGTTTTCATTTACCGAGTGTCCCTTTTGTACGCCTATTACAGTTACAGGCAGTCCCTCCAGCAAAGCTATTCCTCCGACAATTGATTTATCGTCAGCATAATATCTGTCGCCATGAAATGTAATAAAATTATCGAAAACTGCCTCTATAAATTCTGTTGCGGAAGGACGCTTAACATCTCTGGCTATTCTTATCTTTTTATAAGCCCCGGCCATTATCTCGCCTCCCTGCAGTGCAGCATTAAAATTTTTCCAAGGATACTTTTCATTTTTGTCCTTTTGACAATTTTATCTACAAATCCATGCTCCAGCTGAAATTCTGCTGTCTGGAAACCTTTTGGAAGCTCCTGCTTAATTGTCTGCTCTATTACACGTTTGCCGGCAAATCCAATAGTCGCCCCAGGTTCTGCGAGTATTATATCGCTAAGGCTTGCAAAGCTGGCTGTAACGCCGCCGGTAGTAGGGTCTGTCATTACAGAAATGTACAGAAGCCCTGCTTCACTGTGCTTGGCAACAGCGGCTGATACTTTAGCCATCTGCATAAGCGATATGATGCCTTCCTGCATTCTCGCTCCGCCCGATGCTGCGAATACTATAACAGGCAGCTTTTCGTTAGTGGCAGTTTCAAATGCTCTTGTTATTTTTTCACCTACAACTGAACCAAGGCTTCCCATTATGAAGTTGCTGTCCATAATGCATATAACAGTTCTGTATCCAAGTATAGTACATTTGCCTGTAACTACACCTTCTTTAAGTCCGGATTTATCTTTTGCCTTCTGGATTAGCTTATCATAGTCTGGATAATCTATTGGATTAGCCGATGTCATATCAGAATCAAATTCCTCAAAGCTTCCCATATCGCAGGTTATCTTAAGCCTTTCTCCTGCACCCATTCTGAAATGGCCTCCGCATTCGGGGCAAATTTTAAACTCATCTAATTCCTTTCGGTAAATTGGTTTACCGCAATGAGAGCATTTAATCCATGAGCCGTCCGGGATTTTAGGTTCATTACCAGTTGGTTCAGAAGTCTGCGGATAATTAACTCTTATATAGTTTTTCTTCTTAAAAAGATTCATAAGGTATCTCCTGCCTACTTAATAATTTCATTGGCTATAAATGACGTATCAAACTCGCCCTTTATATATTTATCATTAAAAAGTATATCTTCCTGGAAATCTATATTGGTATCCACGCCCTCTATGACAAATTCGTACAGCGCTCTATACATTTTAGCTATTGCTTCGCTTCTTGTTTTCCCATATGTTATTACCTTGGCAATCATCGAGTCATAATAGGGCGGAATTTTATAGCCTGCATAAACGGCACTGTCAACCCTTACACCGCTTCCGCCGCCGGGAATAATCAGATAATCTATTGTTCCCGGGGAAGGAATAAAATTTTTCTCCGGATTTTCCGCATTTATACGGCACTCAATAGCATGGCCGCTTATATGAACATCCTCCTGAGAATAGTTCATTTTATCTCCGTTTGCTATTTTAATCTGTTCTTTAACTATATCAAAACCCGTTATCATCTCAGTTATGGGATGTTCAACCTGAATACGGGTATTCATTTCCATAAAATAGAATTTACCGCTTTTATCATATAAAAACTCAATCGTGCCAGCGCTTTTATATCCGACATACTTAGCTGCTTTTACAGCCGCCTTTCCCATTTCATCTCTGACCTTATCGCTTAATGCCGGAGAAGGCGCCTCTTCCAATACCTTTTGATTTCTCCTTTGAAGTGAACAGTCACGTTCACCCAAATGAATTATATTTCCATAGTTGTCTCCTAATATCTGTATCTCTATATGTCTGGCATTCTCAATTACCTTTTCCATATACATAGTATCATCGCCGAAGGCAGCTTTTGTTTCACTTTTAGCCGTCTCAAAGGCCTCCGCCAGATCCTCTTTTTTTCTTACAATTCTTATTCCTCTTCCGCCGCCGCCGGCAGAAGCCTTTACCATAACTGGATATCCAAGTTTTTCAGCAGTTTTATAGGCAGTGTCAACATCAGCAACGACTCCGTCGCTTCCAGGTATAACCGGTACCCCAGCCTTTATCATAAGCTCCCTGGCATTTGATTTATTACCCATTGCATCAATTGTTTCCGGCTCCGGTCCAATAAACTTTATATTACATTCTTTGCACATAGCCGCAAATGTACTGTTTTCAGATAGAAAACCATATCCCGGATGTATTGCCTGAGATTTTGTAAGAACCGCAGCGCTAATTATATTCTGCATATTCAGATAGCTGTCCGCCGCCCTTGCCGGTCCTATACATATAGCCTCATCAGCAAGCTGTGTATGCAGCGCCTCTCTGTCAGGCTCCGAAAATACGGCGACAGTGGCTATTCCAAGCTCTCTGCATGCCCTTATTATACGTACGGCTATTTCGCCTCTGTTGGCGATAAGTATCTTGTTAAACATTTACTGTCCTCCCTTTAATTTTATGGTATGGACTTATCAGCCTATCATAAAAGTAAGCTCCGCCTCTGCAGCCTTTTTTCCATCCACATATGCAACGCCTTTTCCAATGCCGGCATTGCCTCTCAGCTTAGTAAACGTCACTTCAAGTCTTAAAGTATCGCCCGGAACAACTTTTTTTCTGAACTTTGCTTTATCTATAGCTCCAAAATACGGTGTTTTTCCTTTAAATTCATTCATGCTGAGTATAGCTACCGCTCCTGCCTGGGCCATTGCCTCGACAATAAGCACTCCCGGCATTACGGGTTCGCCCGGATAGTGTCCTACAAAAAACGGCTCATTCATAGTAACGTTTTTAACGGCCACTATTTTCTCACCTTCAATAATTTCTTCAATTCTGTCTATAAGAAGAAATGGAGGCCTGTGAGGTATTATACTCATAATTTCATTTATATCCATCATAATGAATTAGCTCCTTAAATTATCCTGAACAAAGGCTGCCCGAACTCGACTATCTGTTCATTTTCCACAAAAACTTCATCAACAATTCCGTCAAATTCGCTTGTTATCTCGTTCATTATTTTCATAGCCTCAATAATACAGACGGCTTCTCCCTTTTTAACCTTATCGCCCCTTGACTTCATAGCCGGACTTGAAGGCTTCGCACTGGCGTAAAATGTTCCTACAATTGGAGAATAAATAATATTTCCGCCCTTAATCTCGTTTCCCGACTCTGCTGTCTGGTGTACAGTCTCAGTCACTGCTTCAGAAACCGACAGTGTTTTATTTTCTATAACAGGCATATTTTCATTAAACATACCGTCATTTTTGCTCATACTTATATTTGCTCCGTCAATATTCAGGCTGAAACTTTTCAGGTCTGAGTCGTTTACGATTTTAATCAGTTCTTTAATCTGTTCAAAGTCCATTATTTGCCCTCCCATTTTTTAAGGCAGAGAACCGCATTATGTCCTCCAAATCCAAGAGAATTTGAAAGAGCATATTTTATATCGGATTTTCGTCCTATATTAGGCACATAATCAAGGTCGCACTCTTCGTCCTTTTCACTGTAATTTATAGTCGGCGGTATAAAGCCTTCTTCAAGTGATTTGGCACAAATAATGGCCTCAACGGCTCCAGCGGCTCCCAGCATATGTCCTGTCATAGATTTTGTTGAGCTTACGGGGATTTTGTATGCATATTCTCCCATGGCCTTCTTAACGGCCTTCGTTTCCGCGCTGTCATTAGCATGTGTGCTTGTGCCATGCGCGTTTATATATCCGACATCCTCCGGCTTTATGCCAGCCTCATTCATTGCCAGCCTCATAGCTCTTGCGGCTCCGTCGCCGTCCTCACACGGCGCTGTAATATGGTATGCGTCTCCGGTTGCTCCATATCCGACAACCTCGGCATATATTTTTGCTCCTCTTTTTTTCGCATGCTCCAGTTCTTCAAGCATAACTATGCCAGCGCCGTCACTTAAAACAAAACCGCTCCTGTTTTTATCAAAAGGCTTGCAGGCAGTCTCAGGATCCTCACATGTGGTAAGGGCTGTAAGGTTTGTAAATCCTGCAACACCGGTTCTTGTTATAGCATACTCGCTTCCTCCGGCAAAACACATATCAGCATATCCATGCTTAATATATCTGAATGCTTCGCCTATATTATTTGCTCCGGATGCGCATGCTGTAACCACTGACTGGCAAACGCCCTTCGCTCCGAATTTTAGAGATATGTTTCCTGCTACCATATTCACTATACTCATTGGTATAAAAAGAGGAGATATCTTACCCGGACCCTTTTCATGTACCCTTGTAATCTGGGTCTCAAGGGTTTCAAAGCCCCCTATGCCACTTCCAACAATACAGCCTAAACGTTCGGGATCCTCTATTTTATCCTTTTCAAGTCCTGCCATTTCAAATGCCTGCTGCGCTGCGGCAATCCCCAATATAGAAAACATATCGTTTCTTTTTAAGTCTTTTTTTTCAACATACTTATCATAATCGAGATTTTTAATTTCTCCGGCTATTTTAACCTTAAAGTCGGTCGTATCAAATTTAGTGATATAGCCTATTCCGCTTACGCCTCTTTTGATATTTTCCCATGTGCTATCTATATCATTCCCAACGGGAGTTATGGCACCCATGCCTGTTATAACGCATCTTCTTTCCATAAAGACCTCCTAGTTCATTACCATTCCACCGTCTACATTAATTACCTGTCCGGTTATATACCTGTTTTTGGCTAAAAATACGGCAGCCTCCGCAACCTCTTCCGCTTTGCCAAACCTTCTTAACGGTATGGAATCCATCATCTGCTTTTTAGTATCATCCTTTAAAACATCTGTCATATCGGTTTCTATAAATCCAGGAGCAATGGCATTGGCTGTAATTCCTCTTGCTGCCAATTCCCTGGCCACAGACTTTGTCAATCCTATTAAACCAGCCTTTGACGCCGCATAGTTAGCCTGACCTGCGTTTCCCATAAGCCCCACAACGGATGACATATTAATAATAGAGCCTGAGCGCTGCTTAAGCATTATGTTTGAGGCAAATCTAATTGTATTGAAAGCGCCCTTTAGATTTGTGGCAATAACATCATCAAACTCGGCTTCGCTCATTCTCATTGCAAGCATATCCCTTGTTATCCCTGCATTATTAACTAGCACCTCTATATTGCCAAATGTATCCTTGGCCGCTTTTATTAAAGCCTCCGCTTCTTCAAATCTGCTTACATCGGCTTTATATGCGAGACACTCTACCCCATAGGACTTTATATTATTTATTGCTTCTTCATCAACTTTACTTCTGTAATTAAGAACAATATTACATCCTTCAGCGGCAAATCTCTCGGCTATGGCTCTTCCTATTCCTTTGGCAGCTCCTGTTACAACAGCTGTCTTTCCTTTAAGCATTAATATTTCCTCCTCAGCCCTTAAGCTTTTCCATAGTTTTCTCAAGCGATTTCATATCTTCAACGTTAAGTATTACTGAACCTTTAGCAATTCTTTTTACAAATCCGCTAAGCGTCTTTCCGGGTCCCACTTCAATAAAGGTATCTACACCGTTATTAACCATTGTTTTTATTGTCTGCTCCCATCTGACTGGGCTCATTACCTGCTTTATAAGAAGAGAAATTACTTTCTCACTGTTTTCAACCTCGTTTCCGGTCACATTCGTTATAACCGGTATATTCATTTTCCCTACATTCATTTTTTCCAGTTCAACAGCCAGTCTATCACTTGCCGGCTTTAAAAGGGCAGTATGAAATGGCCCTGCTACATTAAGTTTAATTGCCATTTTTGCACCCTTCTGCCTGCAAAGCTCCGATGCTTTTTCTGCAGCCTCCGCCATTCCAGCAATTACTATTTGACCAGGCGCATTATAATTAGCTGGGGCAACAAATCCGTATCTTTTCTCAATCTCTTTACACGCTTCCTCTACTTTATCAGCTTCAAGCCCCATTATGGCGTACATGCTTCCAACATCTTCAGGAACGGCCTCTGTCATAAAACGACCGCGTTTTTTTACCAGCTTTACTGTATCCCTAAATTCGAATACTCCGCTGGCAACAAGTGCTGTATATTCTCCAAGACTTAACCCCGCTGCATAATCAGCTTTTACACCATTATTCTCCAACACTTTTAAAGCAGCTGTGCTCATTGTTAATATGGCAGGCTGGGTATTTTCGGTTCTATTTAATTCTGTTTCGTTATTAAAGCAGATATCCTTAATTGAAAAACCTAATGCCGCATCTGCTTCATCAAAAACGTCTCTGGCACAATCAAAGTTCTCATATAATTCTTTTCCCATGCCTACATACTGCGCGCCCTGTCCGCTGAATAAAAATGCTGTCTTCATAAACACACCTCTGATTAATTATCTCTGCTATTATTTAGGGTGTAGCTGGCAAAGCCGCTGCACCCCTCTTAAATCTAAGTTTCACTTTGTACCGACAAAATCTGCGGCGTTACTCATAATGCTATTAAATTCTTCAAACATTTCTTCAATGATTTCCGCACAGGTCTGCTCCTTTTTAACAAGTCCTGCAATCTGTCCTGACATTACAGAACCGTTATCCACATCTCCGTCAACTACTGCCTTGCGCAGCGCTCCTCTGCCAAGAGCTTCCAGTTCTTCTGCAGATGTATTTTGTTTTTCAAGAGCTTCATATGCCCTTGCCATTTTATTTCTTATTACCCTTACAGGGTGCCCTGTGGACTGTCCCGTTGTAGTTGTGTCAATATCCTTGGCTTTTATAATCTTGGCTTTATAATTGGGATGGACATTGCATTCCCTTGCGACAAGAAATCTTGTTCCTACCTGTACTCCTGAAGCTCCGAGCATAAATGCTGCTGCAATTCCCCTTCCATCGGCTATTCCGCCTGCGGCTATTACAGGAATTTCTACCGCGTCAGCAACCTGTGGAACGAGAGCCATTGTAGTTGTTTTTCCAACATGACCTCCTGATTCTGTACCCTCGGCTATCACAGCGTCTACCCCGTCTCTTGCCATAATTTTGGCAAGAGCAACCGAAGAAACAACAGGTATAACTCTTGTTCCGGCTTTTTTGAATTTCTCCATATATTTTCCGGGGCTTCCCGCACCTGTTGTTACAACAGGAACCTTTTCCTCACATATTACATCAACGATTTCATCAACATATTCAGATAAAAGCATTACATTAACAGCGAACGGCTTATCAGTCATGGATTTCAGTCTTTTAATTTCCTTTCTGCAGCCCTCGCCGTCAAGGTGCCCTGTAGCCAGCACTCCCATACCTCCGGCATTTGATACTGCCGCCACAAGGTCAGCATCGGAAATCCATGCCATTGCGCCCTGTATAATTGGGTACTTAATTCCGAATAGTTTGCAAATATCTGCGTACATTGTTTACTCCACCTTATATCAGTTTTTATTTGCTTCCACAAAATTTACAGCATCTGCTACAGTCTTAATTGATTCTGCATCCTCAATTTTAACATCGAATTCATCTTCGATTTCATTTATAATCTGGAAAAGGTCCAGTGAATCCGCAGCAAGGTCTTCTTTTACCTTAGTCTCCATGGAAATTTCGTCAATTTCCTTACCTAACTGATCAGCAATAATTTCTCTTATTTTCTCGAATACCATTTTAAATTCCTCCATAAAAATTAGTTATTTATAATCATAGGACTATTCCTTGATTTTCACAGTTTTTAAATCTCAATAATCATACTGCACCATGTAAGCCCGCCGCCAAATCCAGTAACAAGGAGCTTATCGCCTTCACTTAACATATTTTTTTCAAACATCTCGTTTAGTGCTATAGGAATGCTGGCCGCAGATGTATTTCCATAATGAAGCATATTCAAATAAAACTTATCCATAGGTATTTTTAGCTTTCTGGCTATTATTTGAACAATACGCTCATTTGCCTGGTGCGGAAGAACATATTTTATGTCATCCTTAGCAAGGTTCGTTTCATTCATCACTTTGCTCGCGCTTTTAGGCACCTGCCTTGTGGCAAAATCAAAAACTTCTTTTCCATCCATAAATATATAGACATTTTTTTCCTTTTCAATTTCGTTAAAAACATTTGAAGGGGTATTTTTTCCCCCTGTAAGGCACATTCCTCTGCTTCCGTCACAACCAATATCCTCAGCTATAATTCCCGGCTTGTCACTTCTTTCCAAATATGCACCTGCCGCTCCGTCGCCAAACAGTACGCAGGTTGTTCTGTCTGTCCAGTCCACATGCTTGCTTATTACCTCGGCGCCTATTACAATGGCGTTTTGATAAACACCTGACTTTATAAACTTATCTGCTACAGATAAACCAAAAACAAAGCCTGAGCATGCTGCATTAATATCAAAGGCTACAGCATTTTTTGCTCCTATAAACGCCTGAACACTGCATGCCGTAGAAGGTGATATACAGTCAGGAGTAGCTGTTGCTACTATTATCAGGTCGATATTCAAAGGGTCTATATTTCCCTTATTAATTATGTCTAAAGCGGCCTTTGAAGCTAAATCCGATGTATTTTCACCCATAGATATGTGCCTTGCGCCAATTCCTGTTCTTGAGCGCACCCATTCATCGTCTGTGTCAACCAATTTCTCCAGTTCGCTGTTCATGACAACTTTTTCCGGAACACATACGCCTGTGTATTTTATTTTTGAGAAATTCATCACTTTTCACCTTTAACAATAGAATATTTTTCAGTAAGGAAATCGTTCAGACGTCCCAAAGCCTCAGCCAAAATACGGGTTTCATCTTCACTCATACCGTTTATTGTCTCTCTTACCATGTCCTTGTGGAACTTATCGTGAACCCTGTAAAGCAGACGGCCTTTTTTTGTCAGGCCTATAAGAACAATTCTTTTATCATCCTCACTTTTAAACCGCTGTACGTAGTCCTTTTTCACAAGCTTATTAACAGCAACTGTAAGAGTGCCTACAGTAATGTCAAGATTTTTAGCTACCTCGCTCATCATCTTTTTTTCATACATTCCTATTGCCTCTATCGTATGCACCTCTGTTATTGATACATCGTTGAACGAGCCTTCCTTTAAAGCCTTTTCTTCAATATAAAGAATGTCGTTAAACGTTTCAACTAACAGCTTATTAACAACCTGCAACGTCTCGTTCATAATATCCTCCAGACACAGCTACAATTACTTTGATAATCAAAGTATATTTATTTCCTGTGAAATGTCAATAGAATTTACAAAAAATTCATAATTTATTTTGAAAATCAAAGTATTTATTATGAAAATAAAAAAGCCGCTATAAAATTTATAACGGCTTTTAAAGGCTCTTATATTATTTGTATTCTGCATTTATTGTACGATAATCGGTTTTTGTTAGGCCATATCGTCCCTAAGAGCATCAATAATATTTTCTTTTTTTATTTTATTTGAAGCATAAATCATAGTGATAAAAACAGCGCCAAATACACCTATCACACTTATAATAGTACTTTGCCAAGGAAATACAAATGCCAAGTCATCTAATTTTTCTCCAAATACCGCCGCTTTATAAATCAGCCAAGAAATAAACCCGGCAATAGGAATTCCAAATAACAGTGTTCTTATACCATATAAGGCGCACTCAAAATTCATCATCCTATTAAAACTGCGGTCGGACATTCCCATTGAGCGCAGCATAGCAAACTCACGTCTCCGTAACCTTATATTTGTCGAAATTGTATTAAACACATTGGCTACTGCAATCAATGAAATCATAATAACAAAAAAATATGTGAATACATCAACTACAAAAGTAGCGCTTCGAAAAAGATCAACAACATTTGACAGATTAATCAATGTATAACTTGAATCTAGATTTGTGTTATCAATCATAGTCTGTATTTGAGCCATAGACTGCGCGGGATTTTTCGACCAAAATGTCAGCCCATACTGTGCGGGAACACCAATCATGTCAAACTGCGGCTTCATATGCCAAGGTACAACTGCCATAAACAAATAATCTGGCATTGAGTCCTTTGGCAGTGTATCTAATGGGTATGAATCAACAAAAGTGGCCTGTATCGTTTTTTCCGCCACGCCGTCTTCGGATAATAGCGTAAAATTCATAGTGCTGTTTGTGAAATAAGTAGTATGCTCTTTTGTGTCAATCCCTAATGCCAGTACTTTTGCATTTTGACCTGTGTATTCTGCGGCAGGTAACCCAAGGCTCTTAATAAAGTCATAATAAATGTCATCCTCAATAAACTGAACGTCCATTGGTAATTCCAAGGTTTTATCTGTGCTATAGCTTCCTGTTGCCTTACGATAAATATTCAAAAAATCATCTGGAAAATCATTTGTTGTACAGGAGTATGTTAAGTCAGCCTGATAAGTGCTTTTATAGACTCCATCAGCCGTTTTAAAACTGTTATATAAGTTAAACAGCTCATTTTCATCAATTTTTTGCGTATAGAAGGAGATGTCCCCGTCCATTTCAACAGTATACTCTTTAGCAAGCCTCTTTAGAGTTGTTCCAAAAGCATTTCCTGCTACGAACAGTACAACACTTAGTGTTAGAGACAAAACAACACTGCGATAGCGTTTTTTGTTGCGCTTAAAGTTTTTTAGAGCAAGCATTCCTTCCAAGCCGTAAATTCTCAATGAATACTTTGATGTATGAACATCATTTAATTCAATTTTAATCTCATTCGTTTGGCGAATACACTCCATTATTGGTGTGTCAGCAGCTTTTTTAGCCGGAATATAGGCTGAAATCAGAATTGTTGCCAGGCTTACTGCTGCCGCTCCCATTAAAACTGGGACAGACAATGACATAGTAAGAGGCACTGTGCTGTTAATTATAGTACTGAAATTTCCAGCAACCACAGGAAGCAGCAGTCTTATGCTGGTTATTCCAGCAATAATACCAATGGGTATGCCAATAACGCCTATGCAAAGTCCCTCAAAAATCACTGAATTTCGTAGCTGTTTTTCGGTAGCTCCTACTGACATCAGTATTCCAAGCTGATGTATACGCTCATTCAGAGAAATATTAAACGAATTATAAATCAAAAAAATTGAGCCTATCATAATTATTGTAATCAAAATACCCCCTGACGAATAAAGCATAGTATTAAACAGCTTATTGTCTGAAATCCCCATAAATCTCAGCACATCGTCATTCAGTACACAGCCTCCGTCATTGACTATGCCGCTTGCGTATGCACGAACCTCGCGGGGGTTCTTTAGTGTAACAAAAAGGCTGAAGCTGTCAGCCTGGTCTGTCTTATCAGCTTTTGTTATCAAGGTATAACCAGGCGCAGAATGTTCCTCAAATCTAGGACGGTCGCATATTCCAACTACAGTATAGGTTCTCTCTGAGACATTTATCAGAGTTTCATTTTCATAGCAATACGGGTCATTCTGGTTTAAGGTTTTACTATTTGCACTTCGGTTTCCGACTGACAGGGTAAGGACGTCTCCTACAGAGATTTTAACTCCAGCCTTTATCGCTATGTGGGACGGGACAAGGATTTCACTATTGTTTTCAGGCAGTCTTCCTGCAATCAAGTCAACTGGCAATGTATCAAAGGCTTCGTCATTAAAACCTGAAATAAATAGATATGGTTTCTCTTTGCTTTTTGCATTATCAAGAACTGCATAGCCAATGTTTTCAAACGCTGCAGTTTTTAAAACTTCCTCGTCTGCTGCCCTTTCCTTCATAAAAGCAGCATCAACATCTAAAAACTCAACATGCCAGTCTCCATACTTTTCAATCGAACCTTTTGTCATAAAATTTAACAGCGAAGTGCCAAATGAGGCAACCGATGTAATCATTGCGGCCGAAAGAATGACTCCAACAATAGTTACCAAAGTTCGTATACGGTTCTTTTTCATACCCTGTAGGGCAACTTTATGAAAAATATTCATGACCTTGCCGCCTGCCTTTCGTCCCTCACTACTTTTCCATCTGCAATGGTAATAATGCGGTCTGCCTGTAAGGCAATGCTTTCATCGTGAGTGACAATAATCAATGTTTGGCGGTATTTACGGTGACTCTCCTTAAGAAGATATATAATTTCCTGTCCGTTTCGGCTGTCCAGGCTTCCCGTCGGCTCATCAGCCAGCATAACCGCAGGCGCATTCATTAAGGCACGTCCGATGGCAACCCTCTGCTGCTGGCCACCAGAAAGCTGATTCGGAAGATGCTCTCTTCGCTCCTGCAATCCAAGCAGGTCAAGCAGCTCATTTAACCGTTGTTTATTGACTTTACGTTTGTCCATCAGGATTGGCAGGGTAATATTTTCAACTACATTCAATGTTGGGATAAGGTTGTGAAACTGATAAATCAGTCCGACCTGACGTCTGCGAAAAACCGCAAGCTTTTCATTGCTTTGTGCGTATATATCCTGTCCGTTCAAATATATTTTTCCGCTGGTTGGTACATCAACACCAGCAATTGAATGAAGTAATGTTGATTTTCCAGAGCCTGATGAACCAATAATTGCAGTAAACTCTCCTTTTTCTATGGAAAGAGATACATGGTTTAATGCAATTACCTGATTTTCACCGTTTCCATATACTTTACATAAATCTTCAATCTGCAAAAACTCCATTATCTGAGCCTCCTATTTTTGTGGTATACCCATATAATAGAACCCACTGCTTACATTTTGGTGACTTTAAAATTAGAGATCTGTCACTTTTCAGTAAAATATACGTCACTTTTGAAAACGAACATAAAAAACCGCACCGCCATTTGGATGATTTTTTGCAGTAACCGTTCCTCCATTCTGCATTATAATCGTCTTGCTGAGAGCCAAGCCTATTCCATATCCGGCGCCTGAATTTTTTCCTTGATAAAATCTTTCAAACAGGTGTGAAAGATCTTCTTTATCGAATCCTTTCCCACTGTCGTGGAAAACAATTTCCGTATACAGGAGTGTATCAATACATAGAATTTCAATCTTGCCATTATCGCCTATGCTCTCCATGCAGTTTTTAATTATATTTTGAAACGCCTCCATGAGCCATTTTAAATCCCCTGAAATTTTTATGTCATTCGGAATATCTATTTCTAAAGTAATATTGTGCAGCTCCATTGAGATTAGAAATGGACGAATTACAGACTTCATTGTACTGTCTACATCTATTAGTTCTCTTTGCAAAACAACTATACCTGCATCTAAACGTGACAATTTCAACAGAGAGGTAATCAGCCAGTCCATCTGTATAAATAGTTCCTCTGTCTCCCGCAGCAGTTCTTTCCTTTCAGGTTCATCAGGGCTATTTTTCAACAAAGAAATCATCAGATTAGCGGATGTAAGCGGTGTACGAAGCTGATGAGCAATGTCCGCAAGCGAATCCGCAAGATGCTTTTTTTCTTTTTTCAGCATCTCGTTCTGCTCTTTGATACGAATTGTCATCTTAGTTATCTCACTTTGCAGAATAGAAAGCTCACCCTCTTCTAATTCACTGACAAACAGCTCATCAGCGTTATGCAGAACAATATCAATTTGTTCCGAAATCCGCGCAATACTTTTATATCTGGCTCTTGTAAATATAAAAAACATCAGTCCAAATACAGCGGAAGACATAAGTGACAATATTCCGGCCACCGGATTTATAACAAAACCCAAAGCTGTAAATACTGCAGTCACCGCAGCAAATAGATGTACAAACTGTATAATTTCTCTATTTCGAAACATAAGTGCCCCCAAGCCGGTACCCTGTGCCATGAACAGTAAGAATAATCTGCGGGTCAGCAGGGTTATCTTCAATCTTCTCCCTCAGCCGTTTAATATAAACAGTCAAAGTATTGTTATTTACAAATTCTCCAGCCGCATCCCACAATTCATCCAATAACCGTTCTCTGGTAATTATACTTTTGGGATTATTAATAAATATCAGTAATAGACGGTATTCCAGTGCGGAAAGATATATTTCCATCCCATTCTTTTTCACAATGCCGCTGGCTGTATTGACAGAAAGTCCTTTGACCTCAAAAGCAGTTGAGAGATGTCCGCTTTTTCTTAATGCAGTTCCTATCCTCGCAATTAATTCACGGGGACGAAACGGCTTAGTAATATAGTCCTCCGCTCCCATATTCAGTCCGGTTACAACGCTTGCCTCGTCTCCAGATGCCGTTAAAAAGATAACTGGGATATCCTGACTTTGTTTAATCTCTGTACAAACCGCAAATCCATTTCCATCTGGAAGAGAGATATCTACCAGTGCCAAATCAAATTTGTTGTTAGCAAGCTTTTGGACAGCCTCTCTTTGTGTAGGGCTATGTGTAACGTTAAATCCCTCAGTATTAAGCAACCGTGTCAGATTTTTAGCAATTTCTTTATCATCCTCAACCAAAAATATTCGTTTCATTTAGTTTCTCCGTTCTCTATTTTACCAAATCAGCCCTTGACTTTTTATTATTAGGAGGCATTAGTAATTTTTATATCTGCCATCCTGCTTTATAGGTAAAGTTTATAGTATCCAACAATATCTGTAAAGGCTGTGTAATATATTTATCTTTATGTAATACAGCCAGCATTTTGTTCTCCATTTTTACTCCCGTCAATTTAATTAAACGCAGCTTCTTAAGGGTTAATGAGTCTGATAATAAACTTTCAGGCAGAACAGTTATTCCTAATCCAGCTTCCGCCGCCTTAATAAGCGCAAAAGAATTAACGCTTTCCCAAACGGGATATGCCTTTAAATTTGCAAGGGAAAATACACTGTCCAAAGTATCACGGATTGCACTTCCCTGCTCTCGAAGCAGCAGTGGAAAGCCGCATAATTGATACAGCGATATCTCCCGATTAGACAATATGAAATTTGGAGCACATGCGGCACACAGTTTATAGGAACCCATTAAATATGTTTGATATGAGCCTTGAGGTTCAACGCCTTCCCACAATGCCATATCAGCCTCACCACGCTGTAAAATGTCCATAGCCGTATTAGCACTGGCAACTCGGACATTTACTTGAATTTCGGGATGCATTGACTTTAATTGGCTCAATATTTTAGGAAGCAGGAATGAAGCTATTGTAATACTGGACACAATATTTATTGGTGTACATTCTTCTAAATGTTCTATTTTATTATCTAAATTCCTATATGCAGCTAACACACTGCGTGCCTCGCCTAAAAGAGAAAGTCCACAATTTGTAAGGCTTACGCCCTTAGAAAATCTGTTAAACAGTGCAGTACCTGCTTGCTGTTCAAGCTCTGCTATTGCATGAGAAACAGCCGATTGTGTAAGGTGCAGTTTTTTTGCAGCCCCGGTGAATGTACCGGTCTGTTCAACAGCATCTAATATTTCCAAATGTCTTATATTCATATTTATCTCCTTTGTCCATGACATGAATAAAACTAATCGTATATATAAAATCATATCATTTTACAGATTTCAATACAAGGGATATAATGAATGAAGCACAAAAGGAGGGACGATTTTGATGCAAGATAAAAAAATATATTTTTGGCTTTTATTAGTTAACTTATTTATCAGCACATTTACTTTTGGCGGCGGCTATGTAGTAGTGCCTATGGTACGCCGCTATTTTGTCAATCAAAAATCATATTTCACCGAGGATGACCTAATGAGTATGGCAGCCGTTGCACAATCAACTCCAGGTGCTATCGCTGTCAATTTGTCAGCATTGGCTGGATACCGGGTTGCCGGCATTGCCGGGGCTATAATAAGCTGTGCAGCGTCAGTTATCCCTCCGCTTATTATTCTCAGCTTAGTGTCAGCCTTTTATACAGCGTTTATATCAAACATCATTGTCGCTGCCGTATTAAAGGGAATGCAGGCTGGTGTAGCGGCGTTAATTGTAGATTTAATAATAGATATGTGTTCAATGATACTAAAAGAAAAATCTCTGTTCTTATCGGCTATGATACCTATTGCTTTTCTTGCAAATTTTGTAATGGGAATAAATGTTGCCTTGATATTGCTTACCAGCTGTTTTCTATGTATATTGCGAGTTGTTTGGAAAAAGAGGAAAAATATATGAATATAATTTTTAATTTATTTTTAAAATTCATGATTATGTTTATAAACATTACTATACATTGTTTTTTATATTTAGTAAAGTGTTTTATTTGACAAGATACTTCGCCTGTTTTTATGCATTTTGTATAAAAGATTCTGTTTTTTCCAATTATCGTTTGACTTATTTGTTTGATACATATATACTATAGGTTACTAAACGACTTTATTTTGAAAGGAAACATTATGGAAAAACTTCCTGCATACAAGAAATGTTATAACAAATTAAAATCCGATATAGATAATAACGTTTATCCCATAGGTTCCTATCTTCCCACAGAAGATGAGCTTGGAAAAATGTTTTCGGTAAGCCGTACGACGGTCCGGCATGCCATTGACCTTTTGGTTAAACACAAACGCATAAAGGTAAAGCAGGGTGCCGGCACACAGG
>OHAS01001455.1_pt1 | contig 18852 bp, 16 predicted proteins | sample 1577131 | NCBI WGS metagenome assembly OHAS01 (sample SAMEA3541566, study PRJEB24748) | human gut metagenome | biome: human gut; feature: human-associated habitat; material: faeces | place: China | collected 2012 | reverse complement strand
GCTCCGGATAAAATCAAACATGCTTATATTCCGGACATTTTGGGAAAAGAGCGACGTAAAACATCTTACTCCAAAGAAGGAAAACTGGGGGTAGAAGGAATAGAAAAGCAACTTTTAATTCGTGCTTTGGAGAAAGCCGGTGTTGTTGTAAATCAAGAGACAATATCCGAAAATAAAGAATATGTCAGACAGGTAACAAAACAAGATTTTTTTGAATGGGGTTTGACAGGGAGAGATGAAAGCAATCAAAAGAGAAAACAGGTACTGAAACAATTAAAGTTACCCGAACATTTGACTACCAATGCCATGATAGATGCAATCAATAGTTTTATGTCATATGAGGCGTTCTTACTTGAGATACAGCGTTTAGGAGAGTAATATGGTAATTGCTGCAGTTGAAATCAAATTGTATCTGCCTTGGGTTCATTCCTTAAAAGAAAAACGAATGGCAGTAAAGAGTGTTTTGCAAAAAACGCAGCATCATTTTCATGTTTCTGCTGCTGAAGTTGATTATCAAGAAGTACAGCAATCGGCAGCAATTGCCTTTGCCGTTGTCACTTGTACGGTAGGGCAAGCAGACCAAATGCTGCAGAATATCATAGATTACGTCCAAGCGCATACACAGGCGGAAATCACAAATATAGACAGAGTGATTTACTAAATTTCTCATAGCTTGACGGACGTATCAGAATCCGTTATGATGAAAGAAAGAATCACATAAAATAAAGGGGTGCACAATCATGAGTGAGCCATATGATAAAGAAAAATCAAAAAAGAATGCATCTCGCTTAAAAGAAATTATTCTTACTTTGCGTAAATATCACTTGCACCGTGGATTTACACCGCAAAAGTTATATGGAATACTGGAAGATTTAGGTCCTACTTACGTAAAAATTGGTCAAATTCTTTCCATGCGGCAGGACATGCTTCCAAAAGCTTACTGCGATGAATTGACAAAACTGCGTTCCAATGTAAAACCTTTGGATTTCCAGGAAATTTGCGCCGTGTTAGATGAAGAATACGGCTGTTCTTATAAAGAAAAGTTTGCTCAAATTGATGAAAAACCACTGGGTTCTGCTTCCATTGCGCAGGTACATTCTGCTACATTAATCAATGGACAACAGGTTGTGATTAAAGTACAAAGACCTAATATTTACGAAACGATGTCCAAAGATATTACCATTTTAAAACGTGCAATCAGTATGGTGAAAATGGTAAGCAGCATTGGAAATGTAATGGATTTAAAAGCGGTCATTGATGAAATATGGAATACAGCCAAAGAAGAGATGGACTTTTTATTGGAAGCGAAACATATGGACCGTTTTGCTGAATTAAACAGCGGTATCAGTTATATTACGTATCCGAAAGTATATCACGACCTTACGACAAAGCATGTTTTGGTAATGGAACGTATTCATGGTATCCCGGTAGATAAAGTGGACAAGCTGAAAGAATTGGGATACGATATGAATGAAATCGGTCAAAAACTGGCTGAAAATTTTGTAAAACAAATTCTGGACGATGCCTTTTTCCATGCAGACCCACATCCGGGCAATATTTGGATTATGGACGGTAAAATTGCCTGGCTGGATTTTGGTATGATGGGAAAGCTGACAGGACGTGATAAAGAGTTGTTTCGTTCTGCCGTAACTGCAATTGTAAACAATGATATTTATCAGTTAAAAAATGTATTTTTAACTTTAGGTACTGCCAAACAACCCATTGACCACGCTTTGCTGTATACAGATGTGGATGAAATGGTTTCACGTTATGGTAATTTGGAATTGGGAAATATGAATTTGGGCGTAGTGTTCCAAGAGTTTATGCATGTGGCAAACAAGCATCACATTTTGCTGCCGCAAAGCGTTACCATGTTGGGAAGAGGCGTTATGACCATTGAAGGTGTACTGCGTTTTTGTGCACCTGATATTAATTTGCTGCAAATTCTGGCAACTCATATGTCCAATGAATTTTTTAGAAATTTAGATTGGAACAAAGAACTCAAACGTACGGGCAAAGGAATTTATACGATTCTGAATAAAGTAGCCGTTATTCCGTCACAGTTGTCAGATTTGATACAGATGACAGTAAAAGGACAGACAAAGGTAAATTTGGACATCAGCGGCTCTGAGGCACCTTTAAAACGGATTGACAGTATGGTAAACCGTATCATTGCTGCAGTGATTATCATGTCTTTGATTATTGGTTCCAGCTTACTGTGTTTAACGGAGATACGTCCCATGGTTGGTGATATCCCGTTACTGGCAATGCTTGGCTATATATTAGCGGGTGTCATAGGAGGAATACTGGTGTTCTTTATGATACGGAAAAAGAAAAAATAAATTTATGATAATTATGCTATAAAAAAGAAACGTGATGATGTAGAATGTCACAGTTTCTTTTTCGTTGTATCATAACAGAAGGCACTCCTGAACACGCTGAACAAGGCACCAAAGCATAGCCTGAGAAAGACGGAAGATAGGGAAAACGAGACTCAGTGCAGAGTCGAAAAGACGCTGCACTTGGTCTTTTTTGTTTGTGAAAGGTGCGGAAATGGTGCGTTTCCGGGACTTCAAGGGAAAGTATGGAAACCTCGGACCCAGAAGATATTACAGGGAGTGGATTTTCGACCCATTAAAGGGATGCGAAGAATGTTAGGGCATTTTGTCCTTTTTAGGATAAACTGAGATCCCCTTTAACATCAATGAATTAAAAACCCCCTGTGTTTCACATCACAAACACAGGGGATTACTTCGTATTGCAAATGGTTAGGATTCACAATCACAGTTTTTTTGTTTTTCTTCCAGTTCAGCCAGTTTTTCTTTAATTTTTGCAAGGTCTTCGGCATTTAAATGCTCAAGTTTTTCAGTGACATCTGCTGCACAGGCGGCAGACTCTTTTTCTTCTTTTTGTTCTTGAATATCGTGTTTTAATTCTTCATTTAAAGCTTTGCCTTGTTCTACGGTAATTTCACCTTTTTTAACAAGTTCATCAACAATATCTTTTGACTTTTCTACGGTTGTTGCAAGAGCGCCAATACCTGCCAATAATACTTTTTTTAAATCACTTTCTAAATTTCCCAGCATAATGCATGCTCCTTTCATCAGTGATGTGTATTTCTACTATATTATTATATCATATCATAACAAACATTGCAATTTTCTGTCTCATTGTCTTATTTTCTTTTTATTCAGCCAAAATGTTTTAATTTGATACGGAGACAGTGATTCTGTAAATTCTTGTTTTAAACGAAGCAGATATTGTACATCGTTCACAATTTCGTACAGCACTGCTCTTGCTTCAAATTCTTTTCTGTCTTTCGGCAATTCTCCCATGCGAAATCGTATGCGCATTTTTTGCAACTTGTCTAACATTTCTTGCGCGTTATCGTGTTTTTCAATGGAGTTTGCGACTTCTTTTAAATATTGAGAAACTTCTTTTGCCTGCGCAGGTACATATTCCATCCGCTGTATATTTGTTGCTATGATTTGTAATACTTCATATTGCTTTAAACGCATTTTTAAATAGTGCAGATAATAGCCGGTATCAGAAAATAAGTGATTGTTTACATGTAAATCTGTAGCTTGAATTGATTTTTGAAAAATAGTGGATAATACATCAAATTGGTATTGTATGCTTTGCAATCGATTCGGAAATACAATGCTGTCTGAAAAACATAGCAAAAGTTCCTTAAAATGACGGTCAATGATAGCTTGGTATGTTTTTATTTTTTTAATTTGGTTTGGCATATACAAATTCATCAGAATCCCCATGAGAATTCCAATTGCCATTAAAGTTGCTTCATTGAGAAGGCTGCTTGCAGTAATGGAACGAGCCGTCCATATATGCAGCATTAAGACAGTGCTCATAGAAAGTCCGTCTGTTAATTCAAATGCCTGACAGAGAATGACGATTATTATCAAATAGACGCCCAGTCCCCAAACAGAAAACCGAAAGATTGTAAATGAGATAATGGCGATGGAAGAGGCAAGCAGAAATGCAACAGAACGTTTCCACGCAACAATTAAGGTATCTCTTTTCGTGTTTAAAATGCTCAGCAAAGTAATGGTAACGACAGAAGTGCTGTATTCCAAATGCAATGCATTCGCAGTTATAAAAGCAAGGCAACAGCCCAGTGTAATTTTAATTGCTTTCATCATATTTATTTTAAACATAGCTTTGCTCCTTACAATATGCTTATAGTATGTGTCATTTGGCAAAGCATAGTCAAAAGCAAATAAAGATAATACGAAATATACAGTCTGATTCATATAAAATCGGATTGGTAAAACCCTGAAATCAGTTTGTTGTGGGAAGAATGAAACGGTTATATAGAAAAGGCGAGAGAAGCAACATCAATATGTGTTGAATATGCTGATACGATATCTGGTATTGCTGTAGGAAATCAGTAATGGTATCATTATGAATACAAGTAAATGAATTTACAAGAATGTTTATTTGAAAGAGGATACCACACTGGTGTATCATCTTCTTAATCGGTTTGTAGATTCTGTTGTAAGGGAGGAGAAAGTCATGCATCACAATCACAATATGATTCGTCAGGAAACACCTGAGGATTATCAAAACGTAGAACTGTTAACCCGTGAAGCATTCTGGAATGTTTATCGTCCTGGCTGTATAGAACACTATATTGTTCATCAGTATCGCTGCAGAGAAGATTTTGTACCGGAACTGGATTTTATTATGGAAAAGGACGGTGTTATTATCGGTCATATCATGTATGTGAATGCGGAAATTTTATCTGATAACGGACAAAGGATACCGATTATGACATTTGGTCCCCTTAGTATTGCACCGGAACATCAACGAAAAGGATATGGTAAAACATTGCTTGATTTTTCTATGGAAAAAGCCAAAGCACTTGGGGTAGGTGCAATCTGTATAGAAGGGAATATTGATTTCTATGGAAAATCAGGATTTGTAACGGCAAGTACAAAAGGGATTCACTATTATGCAGAATCAAGAAGTGCTCGGGTTCCTTATTTTCTGGTAAAAGAATTAAAAGAGGGATTTTTGAACGGTATTACAGGAACTTACAAACCACCGTCAGGATATTTTATCAATGAAGAGGAAGCGGAAAAATTTGATGCACAATTTCCGCCGAAAGAGAAACGCAAACTGTCCGGTCAGCTGTTTTAAACAGAAAAATCGGTTTCTCTTTCGGAATATTTCGATTTGGTAAAAATAAAAAGAGTTCCGAACATATTGTTGTTCACTCTCTTCTTAAAAAATTATTTATTATCACTGTATTTTTTACTTGACTTCATTTATTGAGAATATATGTGATGTGGGACATTCTATCATAATAATGGGCAGTAATGTTTGCAAGTGGATACTCATAGTTCTTCTCTAAAAGGTACTGCAGAAAGGGAATTCATGAAATAAGACTCAGAGCAGAGAGAAAAAATTTGCGCTGAGTCTTGTTTTGCTATTTCTAACATGGGAAGCCCAAGTGCTTTTAGAGTTTCAGGAAGCATTTGGAGATTTTGGAGGTTCAAGCCGCAATCTGAAAAAACGGAGATGTTTTTGTTATGACTGCTTTTTTAGAACAGATATATAGGAGTGCCTTTTGATAAATATATGGTGAGATGCCTTGTGATGAAGCAAATTGATTCAGCAGCCTTAAAATAAATAGTCCAAGTATCCATTGGATACTTGGACTATTTCAAGCGCAAAATTTGAATCCGTTTTTATTTAATGATACATTCGTTGTATCCTGGCAGACATTGTTTTTCACCGTCGCCAGCTTCTTTTTTATCTTCGCCGGATAGTGCAGCAACTTTTTCTTCTAATGCTTGAATACGAGCTAACATTTCTTCAATAACTTTATCATTGTTCATATAATTCAACCTCCTTTAAAATAATTAAATTATAGCAAACTTTTGTGGATTTGTCAAGTTAAGTCCGTGTCTTCCCAAATATTATTTGATGAAAAAATAATTTGCTGTTTTGCCATGGCAATATCTTTCGTGCACCATAAAAACGAGAGATGATTTTCTTATTCGCATATCATGATTACTATGATTACCACGGAGACTCATATTTATTCCATTTGTAATTCCAGCAATGTAATATCATTTTTCATAGAAACAGATGTGCCATAACTGATTTTACCTGCTCCGTACATTTCCTGAACGGCGTCTCGTTCCATGTTCATGCTGCAAAGAGCAACGTCTGCCAATACACCCTGTTCGATTGTTTGTCTGTCTGTTCTTTCGTTTTTTGTCCAGCTCTTCCAATATTTCCAAAAAGTTCAGCAATTCTGTCTTTTTGTTTTCGCAAAGTACTTGAGAAAATTCTGTTGCCGCTGCAGCTGTTTTAGAATATATTCCATATTTTATTTTTAATATTAAAAATAAAAACGGCTCAACCTTAGTAATTGAGCCATTTTTAAGCGTTTGGTGCGGCAAATGGGACTTGAACCCATACGTCAAAGACACACGCCCCTCAAACGTGCCTGTCTGCCAGTTCCAGCACTGCCGCATATATCATTTTTATCAACGGTAGCTATTATATCATTTAACCATATACATGTCAAGAAAGTAAACGTTGGGCCAGGAGATAATAGTTTGCATTGAAAAAAATCAATAGAAAAATATATGGATAACCGCTATAACTACTATATCATGTGTCTATTTACACTTAATACCTCAATATTTGACATTTTACCATAAATAATTATGTAAAATTAATGTAAAATATATGAAAAATTATCCAATTTATAAACATAATTCATAAAAAAATATTTATTTTTGTTGATTCTAAAAGAATTTTCATGTATACTTTCATCATAGAAATAATGTAAATTGGGCTATTATGCGATATTGAGATACATGTTTTTATCAGTGCAGGTTATAAATGGTTTGGGAGGTATTGATTCATGCGAATTTCGTTAAAAAGAATTCTAACTGCAATGCTGTCAGCTTTGTGCATTGCGACAATTTTCTTTTCGTCTTTATCTATCAGTTCGTCATCACAGGTAGCGGCTGCATCAACAAGCGCAGCAACTATGACAGGAGACTACGTCAATTTACGCAGCGGTGCAGGTACCAACTACTCTATTATCGGAAGTTTATCCAGCGGTGAGCTGGTAACTGTTTTGGATGACAGTAACCCAGATTGGGTTAAAGTACAAACTTCAAACGGCGCAATTGGATATTGCAGTAAAGAGTTTGTAAAAACGTTGTCTTCTGCTGATGAATCGGAGGAATTGATTGGTACCTTAACCGGTGACTATGTTAATTTGCGTGCAGGTGCCGGAACGGGACATGCTGTCATTGGAATGCTGTACTTGAATGATGAAGTAACAGTATTGGACGACAGCGACGCAAATTGGGCTAAAATACGAACCAAAGATGGCCAAGAAGGATATTGTTCCAAAGAATATTTACATATCACAAAAAAAGGTGAAACTGCACAAGAAACGGCTGTTACTACAGATGCATTAAATTTACGTAGTGGTGCCGGAACGGATTATCATGTAAAAACAGTATTGTCAAAAGGTACTACTGTTACTATTTTGGATAACAGCGATGTAAACTGGGCGAAAGTAAGAACGGCGGACGGTACAGAAGGTTACTGCAGTAAAGCTTATTTGGATATTGCAGGTTCTTCGGCGCAGGAACCTTCTTCACCTACACAGCAACCGGAACAAAACGAATCTACATCCAATACTACAGAGCTTCAAGCTGTTTTAACCGGTAGTGATGTAAATTTGCGCAGCGGTGCGGGAACCGGTTATTCCGTGATTGGCTCCTTATATCTGGGACAACGTGTAACCGTTATTAATAACAGTGATGCGAATTGGGCTAAAATCCGAACCGAAAGCGGACAAGAAGGCTATTGTACCAAAGAATTTTTACAAATTTCAGATGGTTCCGGTTCCAATGCAGGAGAAGAGGTCTCTATTGGAAAGGCAATTACAACAGACTATTTAAACTTGCGTTCAGGTGCAGGTTTAAATCACAATGTGTTAACAGTGTTGGCCAAAGGAGCCGTTGTAGATGTCATTGATAACAGCGATGGCACTTGGGTAAAAGTAAAAACAAACGACGGCACTGTGGGTTATTGCAGCAAAGATTATCTTCAAATGGAGGTTGCTCCTACCACCGTATCTCTCAGCGAAACTGAAAGAACGGTGACTGCGGGCGAATCTTTTGAATTTACTGCAACCATTTCCGACGAAAGTTTGCCAACAGCTGTTTCTACCAATGCAGGCGCAGTGCAAGTGACCTATCTTCGTCAAGAAGGAAATACACACATTTATCAAATTCAAGCTTTGCAGGCCGGTAACGCTGAAATTAGAATCAGTGCAAATGGCGCTTGTGCATCTTTGCAGGTAACTGTGGATGCAGCACAACAAGAGACCCAAGGTCAGCAGGCAACCGTCAATGCGGATTATTTGAATATCAGAAGCGGAAAAGGGACTGATACTTCCATTATCGGAGGTTTAACGCAAGGTTCCGTTGTTACTATTTTAGATAACAGCGATGCAAATTGGGTAAAAATCAGAACCGCGGGCGGTATTGAAGGCTACGTGGCAAGAGAATACTTAACAGGAGCAGAAACACCGTCAGAGCCGACCACACCAGAAACACCAAGTGAAACCACAACCGCAACGGTCAATGCAGATGTGTTGAATGTACGCAGCGGAAAAGGTACCGATACTTCTATCGTAGGAACAATACGTAATGGTGAAACAGTTACTGTTTTGGATAACAGCGATGCAACTTGGGTAAAAATTAAAACTTCAAGCGGCTTAGAAGGTTATGTACATAGAGATTATCTAAACTTTGGTTCTAACGCAGGTGGAGGAAGCTCCACTGTAAAATATGCACAGGTTACTGCGGACGTACTAAATGTACGCAGCGGTATGGGTACAGAATATAGCAAAATCGGTTCAGTATCTTACGGAGAAATTGTCGAAGTATTGGATGACAGCAATGCAGGTTGGGCAAAAATTAAAACTTCAAGCGGTCTGGAAGGTTATGTCTCAAAAGACTATCTTGGAGAGGTCGGGGAAAACAATGTAAGTAATTCTGTCACAATCCCTGCCGGAAAAACCTATTATGCAGCCTCCTCTTCGGGTTATTGGTACAGCAGCAATAACAGCGTTGCTACTGCTTCCAATGGTTATATTACAGCAGTTGCTCCCGGTACATGTACTATTACCGGCTCTAATGGAATTACATATTCCATTACTGTTACAGAAGGTGAGGCAGTACGTACTGCTTATGCATCACCAAATATTGCTGCGGTGGGTGAGACCGTAGAAATGGTAGCGGTTACAGATACAACACGTGATTCTGTACAGTTCCGCATCAGACAAAGTGATGGAACAACCAAAACAGTGAATGCATATGATTACACCACAGAATATTGTAACGGCACAACTACAAGAGTTTGGAAAGCTTCCACTACTTTCAGCAGCGCAGGTACACATCAAATTGAAGTATACTCTACGAAAAACGGTGTGATGAGCTCAACCGGTTATACTACAGATGCGTATACGGTTTGGAGTACAGGCGCCAACGAATCCTCTAATGAAACACGCCGTATCAGTGACGAAATGATTAATCTGATTGCCAGCTGGGAAGGTTACAGCTCCACAGTATATCCTGACAATTTGGCAGGAGGTATACCAACCATTGGTTATGGACAAACATTTGGTACAGGGGTACAGTTCTATAATAATATGTCTAAAACAGAGGCTTGGTCTTTGTTGGTGAAATCTATCAATGCAGGCAGCTATACTTCTGAAGTGAATCGTTTCTTGCAAAATAATGGTATCAAAGCAACACAGTCACAGTTTGACGCTTTGGTTAGCTTCTCTTATAACATTGGTTCCGGCTATTGGAATGGTACCTCACAAATGGATTTAAGAGAAATTATGCTAAATGCAGTTGTACCGCCAACCATTGCTGCCGGTACAAGTTTACCTGCCTCTGTTACATTCCAAGGAGCTCGTCTGTATAACAGTCCAAGTAAATCGGCATCTGTATTGAGGGCTGTAAATAATGGTACCAGTGTACAAGTATTGGAAGCAAGCTACGATTCTTCTATAAAATCAGGGTGGTATAAAGTACAACTTTCTGACGGTACGGTAGGCTATATGTGCTCCGGATATGTTCGTTTTGCTTCTAGTGTCAGCGTAACCCATGACCTAAATTATGTAGATGCACATGCATTTGGTTCTGAGATGTTGTTGTGGCACCATGCAGGTGGAAACTGCTATGCAGGTTTGGTTTACAGACGAATGGGTGAGGCGAAAGTGTTCAGCTACGGTGATTATGCAAGCGCTACTCCGGGTAATTATGAATATCAGAGAAACACTTACGGTTATGATATTCCTGATTGCATACGAGGCAATGGATGGATAAAATAGTAGAGGATGTATAAAAATAAACAATATTTGTACAGTTAAAAACTTGATTTTTTATATAATTTGGTATAATATTGTCATATCTTTCAAAACTAGTGTGATATATAAAAAAAGGGTTGACAGATAATGACTGAAACTGCGATAATTAGACAGACAGACAGACAGACAGACAGACAGACAGACAGACAGACAGACAGTAGGTAAGTCTGCCCTTTCTGCATATACAATTTTATAAATCATGTAAAGGCATAGGAAATTCTTGTAATTAGAGTTTCTTATGTCTTTTTGCGTTTTTACGCAGTTTGAAAGATATAAAAATCCTACATATTGGGAGGAAACTATATGAAAATAAAAAAGTAAAAATTAGTGTTGTAGCTACAGCTGTAGCGCTGAGTATGACAACAGCAGTAAGTGTAGGAGCAGCAGTAAGTGCGCAAGAAAGCACCGGAATACCTAATACAGCAATGGCTGCATCATCGACTCCGACTACAGATGTGGTGGAAGAAAACGGATTTCAATTTGATAAATCCACAGGAACTATTACCGACTATACAGGCAATGAAACAGGAACACTTACTATTCCAAGCAGTATTGATGGAGTTACAGTAACAAGCATAAAAGCGTATGCATTGGGAAGCGCAAAGATGAAAGAAGTAGTCATTCCAAATACCATTGAAACATTGGGCTTTGGTGTATTTCAAATGTGCTCTTCTCTGGAAAAAGTAACATTTGAATCCGGTTCTAAAGTGACTGAGCTGAAAGATTCTATGTTTTACCAATGTACCAAATTAAAAGAAGTTGTGTTTCCTGAAAACTTAAAATCTATTAAAGTACTTGCGTTTTATAAATGTACCAGCCTAGAAACTGTTACTCTGCCGGAAGGGTTTACGACTTTATACAATGCAGCCTTTTTAGATTGTACCAACTTAAAAACGGTAATTGTGCCGGATAGTTTGAATCATATGGTAATGAATCCGTTTGAAGGATGTACCAATTTGGAGACATTATCGGTTCCTTACCGTTGCTGGCAGTTTGGTATTGTAGCAGCTGAATGGACAGAAACATCAGTCATGCCATTAACAGATGCTGTCAATATGCAGACCTTATACATAGACCAGGTAGAAGGAAAATATGATTGGCATGAAAAAGAATTACCAAAGTCTGCAGCATATGAAACCATGAAAATTTACTTTAGAAAACCAACCATTCAGGTGACCGATGTAACAGTATCTGCGGATAAGCAAGGGTATGATGTAACAGCCGCTTTGGGAATCAATCATACAGACGGCTTTTCCTTTAATGGTACAATAAATACGCCGGATGGAAAAGAAACTCCCGCTACAGGAAATACAGTTGATGTTTCCTTTACTACATCTGAAACAAATTATCAAGTAATTGAGATGTATAAGGGATATGAAGATATGACATGGGATTTACAGATTGATGGTTTTAAAAACACATATGTAAATGCCGCAAATGAAAAAGCAATCGCTTACTTGAACAGCGAAACGAACTACTATCCAACGTTAACTGAATTAGGTTATGAAGATGATGCGAACTTTCTTGGCTGGAGTGAAACAGAAGGGGATACAACAACTGTATACAAACCGGGCGATTTAATTGACAATACTGCCACTGTCCGAGCAAATAATTCTGTAGGAAAGCGCTTGTATGCAGTTTACAATACAGAGCCAACAAATCCGGAACAACCAACAAATCCTGAAAATCCAACCGATCCCACTAATCCTGAAAATCCGACAAACCCGGAACAACCATCTAATTCCATGACACCGACCGATACCAACACACAAACAGGTAACGTTGCAATGGTGACTCCTCAAACAGGTGATGGTACAACAGTTGGTATATGGGCTTCTGTGATGGCAGTATGTGCAGGGGCAGTTGCATTTATCACAGGTAAAAAAATCAAAAGTAAAGTCAAATAAATCTGGTCCGACTGATTTGTCTGCTGTCATAATAGGTTAAATCATTACATGCATGAACAACAAAAAAGTACCGTATATTCATACGGTACTTTTTTCATGAAATATTTTTATTAATGTATTATATTTGTGTTTTTCATTATAGAATATTTAAATATACTTTTAATAACTCTCTTGCTCGTTGCAGATGTTCATGCCTGACGAAAAAGTCAGTTCCGAAAGGAGAGGAACCGGAGACTATTTGCAAATAGTCTCCGCTGCCACGACTTTGCTTTAAAAAGGGAATATGATTTTCCTCCAGAATACCTTCTATCAAACCTATTGTGATATTATCGGTTACGGTAGTCAGAAAAGCTGCTTCAGGCATAGGAGAAACAGGTTCTTTGTCACGAAACATGATGATTTCTTCCCTCCATCAAGAAACGTTTAAGCTTCTTGATTTAATTCATCGATTTTTGCGCGCAGTTTTAAAAAGTCCTCAAAAGCTGCCGGTTTATTGCTTGGATTTCGTAGTAATGCGGCAGGATGCAGAGTGGCCATCATAAGCACTCCGTTTTTTTCAAAAAATATACCGTGTTCTTTTGTGATTTTCATATCGGGTTTGATTAATTTCATGGCTGCAATACGTCCAAGACATACAATAATTTTCGGACGCATAATCATCACTTGATTTCTCAGCCAGTCAATACATGCTTCTTGCTCTTCGGGAAGCGGGTCACGATTTTTTGGAGGTCGGCATTTTACAATATTTGCAATATAAATATTTTTATTTCTGTCCAAATCAATTGCAGCAAGCATTTTATCCAAAAGCTGTCCGCTTCTGCCAACAAAGGGGAGGCCTTCCAAATCCTCATTTTCTCCGGGACCTTCTCCGATAAATAAAATATCTGATTGCGGGTTTCCCATTCCAAATACGACGTGTGTTCGGGTTTGGCAAAGCTCACATTTTTCACATGCTTTGCACGCGGTTTCCAGTTCTGTCCAGTTTGTATACATACATGCAGCCTTTCTTTCTGTGTTTACCTTCAAATTTTTTATATTATAGCATAGAAAAAATTGCAAAGCAATTTTTAACTTTGGAGCGCTAAAACGTTCTGGTTAACAATCAAAATCTTGAACATGGAAAGAGGTCCCTTTTCATATTAGATTTATTGTTTGTTGTAAGGTTGTGATAGCATAGAAACATAGCTATGAAATATCTAACAAATATAAAGTCTATTTTTTAGATATTTCATCTTGTATGTAAGTATTGCAATCTAAAGTAGAATCGGGTAAAATAACGTTATCGAAAATAATGTATGATAATAGGGAGTGTGTTTCATTTGAAAATTCTTGTAGAAACATCAGCACGTCATGTACATATCAGTAAAGAGCATTTGGCAATTTTATTTGGCGCGGATGCAGAATTGACTGTGAAAAAAGAGTTATCTCAACCGGGTCAGTTTGCTTGCAATGAACGTGTAACAATCGTAGGACCAAAAGGAGAAATGGCAAACGTTTCTATTTTAGGACCAACACGTCCGGAAACCCAAGTGGAATTATCACGTACAGATACAAGAAAAGTTGGTATTGACGCACCAATTCGTGAATCCGGCCAATTGGAAGGTACTCCCGGATGTAAATTAATTGGTCCCAAAGGAGAAGTAGAGCTGACTAAAGGTGTGATTGTGGCAAAACGTCATGCACATATTCCACCTGATGTAGCGGAACAATGGGGTATAAAAGACCAACAAATTGTTTCTCTAAAAGTAGGGGACAACGAACGTTCTTTGATTTTTGGAGACGTAGTTGCACGTGTAAGTGCAAGCGCAGGCTTGGCTGTACATATTGACACAGACGAAGCAAACGCAGCAGGATTAAACGGCGCAGTAGAGGGAGAAATTATTTTATAATTACTTGCTGAGTGGAAGTGTATGGAAAAGATTCTGATACCGTAATAAGGAACATCGGAATCTTTTTCTATGTCAATTTTAATATTGAAAGGTTTGGCATGGTTTTTTCGTAGATTTCCTATTGCCTTTTTGCAATTTATACGTTATAATATAGCAGTTAGCTTATTTATTTTTTAAAAGCAAGGCAGAAATGCGTGCAATAGGATATGCGGGCGAGCGGGCTCTGCGCGATAGAGCATCGTGAACCATGTCAGGCGGGGAACCGAGCAGCATTAAGCGAAGGTCTCTGTGCGATGCAGGTGGTCTGTTCGTTCGCATATCCTAGTGCATAGTTTTTCGCCTTGCTTTTATATTTTTTCAGGCGTTTTTAGAAAAGGTGGTGTTCGTTTGTACCGCGTTTTATATCGAAAATGGCGTCCTAAAACATTTGAAGATGTTACGGGACAACCTCAGGTAACCCAAACATTAAAACAAGAATTGGTTGCAGGGAGAATTGCACATGCTTATTTGTTTACCGGTTCTCGCGGTACAGGCAAAACAACGTGTGCGAAAATATTGGCTAAAGCCATCAACTGTTTGAATCCGATAGACGGTGAGCCTTGCGGTACATGCGAAATTTGTCGCGGTATTGATGAAGGCTCTGTTACAGATGTGGTGGAAATAGATGCTGCCAGCAACAACGGTGTTGATAATATTCGTATGCTGCGGGAAGAAGCGGGTTTTACACCTGCAATGGCAAAGTATCGTGTATATATCATCGACGAAGTACACATGCTTTCCATAGGCGCTTTTAATGCACTTTTGAAGACTCTGGAAGAGCCTCCCGCACATGTTGTGTTTATTTTGGCAACGACAGAAGTGCACAAAATGCCGGCAACGATTTTATCACGTTGTCAAAGATTTGAATTCAAACGGATTTCTCCTGATGACAGTGCTCAGCGGCTGTGCTACATTGCAAGAGAAGAAGGAGCTGATTTGGATGACGAGGCAGCGCTTTTAATTGCACGGTTAGCCGACGGCGCTTTGAGAGATGCCCTTTCTATTTTAGACCAATGTATTGGCGTAAGCAATCATGTTACAACAGAGGTTGTTTGCAGTACAGTGGGAATTGTAGGAAGAGAGCATCTGTATCAGCTGGTAGACGCAGCTGCATCGCAAAATTCGGCAAAGGCTTTGGAATTGATTGACCAATTGTATCGTGGCTCCAAAGATATGGCGCGTTTATGTGAAGAGTTGTCTGTTTATTTCAGAAATATGATGCTAATTAAAACCATGAAAGATGCAAGAGCGTTCATTCCTGTATCGGAAGAGGAGTTTCAGTCTTTGACAAAACAGGCTCTTTCACTGTCGCTGACCGCCATCTTGCACGGATTGGATACTATCCAGGATGCTTTGGAAAAAATATACCGCGGCGCAAACGCAAGAATTACATTTGAAATGACCATGATTCAGCTTTGTACGCCGCAATTGGATACCAGTGCAGAGGCATTGCTCAGAAGAATTGATGCTTTGGAACGCAAAGCAATTGCTCCAACCGCAGCTTCCTCTGTATCGGCGGAAAACGATGGTGTTGCAGCACAGCAAGTAACCGCTCCTGCGGTAAGCAGTGATGTTGCGGTACAGCAAGTCACGACGTCTTTGGAGACAGCAAGCAGCAGCTCTCAGGAACCAATATCCAAAGTTCCATCGGAAGCAGTTGTTCCAAACACTTTGAAAACAGATGGTATTTCTTCAAGTTCGATTACAAATGTTGAGGAATTGCCTGCGAACATGCAAACAACAACGGCAAAGCGAATTACCATTTCTCAGGAACCTGCTCAGCAGGTATCGGAAGAGACGGTTGTGACACATCCCAAAGTTGGCGGTTCTGCGCATGTATTGGAAGAATGGCCCGAAATTCTACAGATTTTAGGTGGATATTCCAAAGCAATTGCCACCGCATTTACAGGTACCAATGCATTTGTAAGCGGAGATTATGTTTTGATAGATGCACCGTCCGATTCTATGGCTTTTGAATTATTGCGGAAATCATCTCAAAGGGAACAAATGAGAGAGGCAATACGACAGGCTACAGGTAAAGTGTACAAGTTAGGACCGTACAGAAAAAAAGAGGATACTCATACAGTAAATTCAGACCCGTTAAAGCAGCTTGCAGAACAAGCAGAGCAAGCGGGAATTGATGTTCAAATAAAATAGAATGAAACAATTTGGAGGAATATAACATGAAAGCAAGATTACCACAAGGATTCAGCAATGGCGGAGGTACAAATTTACAGCAATTGGCACGCCAAGCGCAAAAACTGCAGGAAGAAATGGATGCGGCAAACTCTGAATTGGAACAGAAAGAATATTCTGCAACCGTTGGTGGCAACGCAGTGACAGCAGTGGTAACAGGTAAAATGGAAGTGAAATCTCTTGACATTAAGCCTGAGGTTGTAGACCCTGAAGACATTGATATGTTGTCTGAATTGGTAATTGCAGCGGTAAATGAAGCAATTCGAGCTGCTTCAACAGAAAAAGCAGAGACTATGGAAAGATTATCCGGTGGTTTAAATATGCCGGGTATGTTCTAATCTATGGCATCTTATCATGTCGCTCCTCTGGCTCGATTGGTGGAGCAGTTTGAAAGCTTGCCGGGAATCGGTCATAAATCAGCCCAGCGTTTGGCTTATTATGTTTTGGGTATGCCGAAGGAAAAGGCAGAGCAATTTGCAAATACAGTACTGGAGGCTCGAAATGCCATTCATTATTGTAACGTATGCTGTAATTTAACCGACCAAGAACTTTGCCCGGTATGCAGGAATGAGGAAAGAGACCGTTCTATTATATGTGTGGTGGAAGACCCAAGAGATGTATTTGCTTTAGAAAGAACAAACGAGTTTCACGCCACATATCATGTGTTGCATGGCGCCATTTCTCCTTTGGCAGGAATTGGCCCTGACCAGCTGTGCATTAAAGAACTACTGGACAGAGTGAAAAATCCTGAAGTAAAAGAAGTAATTATGGCAACAAATCCGACTGTAGAAGGCGAAGCAACTGCCATGTATATTTCCCGTTTATTAAAGCCATTGGGAATCAAAGTAACACGTTTGGCATATGGAATTCCCGTAGGTGGAGATTTGGAATATGCGGATGAAGTTACATTATCACGTGCTTTAGAGGGCAGAAGCGAGTTATGAAAAGACACCAACTGAAAGTCAGTTGGTGTCTTTTATTATTTATTATGCTTTTTTTCTTTTAATTGTTCAAACTCGTGCTTCATCTTAGCGCGTCTTTCTTCTGCTTTCATTTTTCGCTCTTGAGATTTTTTCTCTCTCAACTCTTTTTTTGCTGTTTTTTCAAATTCTTCTTGCAGTACACGCGCTGTTTCAATTTCTTGTTCCAAAATAGCAGCGTCCCATCTGGTGATGGATACATCTTGGAATGTGTTCAGCACATTGTCAAAATACATTGTGTTATCTTCTTGTACAAATGCAATCAACGCAGTGTCTCCATCACACAATATGCAAGATACTCGTTCTATCATAGAATTATTTGTATCAATATCTCCTAAATCTATGGAGCTGCCAATTAAAGTACCGATGCCTCCGCCTAACAGAATACCCAAGGGGCCTCCCAGTATACCGATTAAAGCACCTATCAGTCCTCCGTTTATGGTGTCATCACTGGTTTTCATTCCGGTATCAAACTCATCTTCCAGCTGTACATTGTTACCCATTTTTTTGACAATTGCCATTTGAGAAACCAAATAACCGGACAATTCTGTAGTTCCGTCTTTTATTCTTGAGAACGCTTGATAAGCTTCACTTTCTACCGGAAATACAGCTACTACAACATTTTCCATATCCTGAAACCTCCCTATGATATATCCCTAGTTATTTCATATAAATTTAGTATACTCTCATATGCGATAAAGTCAAGATATACAATGTTACTATTTTATGAATATTTTATAAAGTAAAAAATGGGCATATTTCATAAAAATAAAACTTTTACTTTATACAAGTTGCTTGCTATCTGACAAAGGGGAGGTTATCCAATAAAAATTTGTACCCAATAGCTTACGCCCTGATATTGTACAACACCTACGGCCATTCCGGTGAATTGAGCACTCAATATATTGGCGCGATGTCCCGGTGAGTTCATCCAAGCATTCATGACTTCCTCTGCATTTTTTTGCCCGCTGGCAATATTTTCTCCAATTGCGTAGTAATTTACAGTTACGGCCGTAAAGCAACTGGAACCGTCCGGGCGCGTATGGGAGAAAGTGGAGATGATTTCGTTGGCTCGAATGTTTGCGGCGTCTTGTACATCGTTACGGTACGTAAGTTCGGCAAGACCGTTTTCTTTTCTTCTTTGGTTTACCAATTGAAATACCTGACTTCCCTCATTTGTAACGGTTATCGGTGGCGTTTCTTCCACAGGTGGTGTTTCTTCCACCGGTTCGTTGTATTGAGGAGGTGCGACGCTCTGTGTGTTGGATGGGGGAAGGATAGTATTTTCAGGTATGGACTCTTTTGCCGAAGATTCCGAAGATTCTATGATTTGCTGATGGTTTTCAGGCGGGGTGCTCTCAGTGCTTGCTTCAGATTGATTGTTTTCCTCCGATGAACTT
>OHAS01001454.1_pt1 | contig 18881 bp, 16 predicted proteins | sample 1577131 | NCBI WGS metagenome assembly OHAS01 (sample SAMEA3541566, study PRJEB24748) | human gut metagenome | biome: human gut; feature: human-associated habitat; material: faeces | place: China | collected 2012 | reverse complement strand
TGTCTTACTTCCTTTTTTGAATTACTGCATAGCACAATTGATTCGTACGACGCCGGCTTTGTTGAGTCGGCTTTTTTTTTGCGCTCTCCGGACCAGCTTCTACCCTTACTAAGACACCCGACGGTTTCTGGCCGTTGACGCCTGCGGGTACGCCCGTATCACTCTCCGGGAGGCCTCTATGTATTACGCTTCAGAGCTGACAGCCCAGTCTATCCCTATCTCGCCCGAGCCGAACGATCCGGCTCCTTTACCCGATCCACGACCGCGTCCGCAGCCCCAGCCCGATCCGCCGCCTGACGAAGAGCCGATTAAATTGTCGCATCAGGCGCGGAGATCTGCGAGGATACGCGCCTGCAGATTGTCTGCCTTTTAATACGAGAATACATTGTGACCGCTTTTTCTACCCTGACTGTTTTACCTGCCGCCCAATTAGCCAACCTTAACGAGCTGGGTTATCTGTCGATGACCCCGGTTCAGGCCGCCGCCCTGCCGGCGATCCTCGCGGGGAAAGATGTGCGCGTGCAGGCAAAAACCGGCAGCGGAAAAACGGCCGCATTTGGGCTGGGTCTGCTGCAGCATATCGATCCGGCGCGCTTCGAGACCCAGTCGCTGGTGTTATGCCCGACCCGCGAGCTGGCCGATCAGGTCGCCGGCGAGCTGCGCCGCCTGGCGCGCTGCCTGCCGAACATCAAGATTCTGATGCTCTGCGGCGGGCAGCCCTTTGGCGCCCAGCGAGATTCCCTGCAGCATGCCCCGCATATTATCGTCGCCACCCCGGGCCGTCTGCTCGATCATCTGCAGAAGGGAACGGTCTCCCTTGACGCGCTGCAGACCCTGGTGATGGACGAAGCGGACCGCATGCTCGATATGGGCTTCAGCGATGCCATTGATGAGGTGATCCGCTTCGCACCGGCTGACCGGCAGACGTTGCTGTTTTCTGCTACCTGGCCGGCGGCAATCGCGGCGATCAGCGGCCGGGTGCAGCGCAATCCGCAGACCATTGAGATCGACACTGTCGACGCGCTCCCGGCGATTGAACAGCAGTTCTTTGAGGTTTCCCGCCACGGTAAGATTGCCCTGCTGCAGCGCCTGCTCAGCCAGCATCAGCCCGCATCCTGCGTGGTGTTCTGCAATACCAAACGCGATTGCCAGGCGGTCTGCGATGCGCTCAACGCCGCCGGGCAGAGCGCCTTGTCGCTGCATGGTGACCTTGAGCAGCGCGATCGCGATCAGACGCTGGTGCGCTTCGCTAACGGCAGCGTCCGGGTTCTGGTGGCGACCGACGTCGCTGCCCGCGGTCTGGACATCAAATCCCTGGCGCTGGTGGTGAATTTCGAGCTGGCCTGGGATCCGGAGGTGCATGTTCACCGCATCGGCCGTACCGCCCGCGCCGGTGAACAAGGGCTGGCCATCAGCTTCTGTGCGCCGGAAGAGGCGCAGCGCGCCACTATTCTGGCCGACATGCTGCAGCTTTCCCTGAACTGGCTGCCGGCGCCGACGGGCAACACCATCGCGCCGCTGACGGCGGAGATGGCGACGCTGTGTATCGACGGCGGGAAAAAGGCGAAAATGCGCCCGGGAGATGTGCTGGGAGCCCTGACCGGGGATATGGGCTTTGATGGTGCCGATATCGGCAAAATTACCGTCCACCCTGCCCACGTCTATGTGGCGATCCGCCAGAATATGGCGCAGAAGGCGTATAAGCAGTTACAAAATGGCAAGATCAAAGGTAAATCCTGCCGCGTACGACTGCTGAAGTAAGGGCAGGAGAGTGCGTCTCAGGCGGCTGCCTGAGACGCGTGAGGGTTATTTCACTTCCACTACGTTCAGACGCAGCTCATCGAGACGGGCGTCTTCTTCTTCCGGCTGCCAGCCGGCGGGCTGCAGGGGAATATCTTCCCGGTCAAACGCCAGATCGCCACCATCCACCACCTCTGAGCCGTGGGTGATGCCTTTAAAATCAAACAGATTGACGTCGCTCAGGTGCGAAGGCACCACGTTCTGCATCGCGCTGAACATGGTTTCAATGCGCCCAGGATAACGCTTGTCCCAGTCGCGGAGCATATCGGCGATCACCTGGCGCTGCAGGTTTGGCTGCGAACCGCACAGGTTGCACGGAATAATCGGGAAGCCTTTGGCCTGGGAGAAGCGCTCGATGTCCTTTTCGCGGCAGTAGGCCAGCGGGCGGATGACGATGTGTTTGCCGTCGTCGCTCATCAGCTTCGGCGGCATCCCTTTCATTTTGCCGCCGTAGAACATATTCAAAAACAGCGTCTGCAGGATATCGTCGCGATGATGGCCGAGGGCGATCTTGGTCGCCCCGAGCTCGGTAGCGGTACGATAGAGGATGCCGCGACGCAGGCGAGAGCACAGCGAGCAGGTGGTTTTTCCTTCCGGGATCTTCTCTTTGACGATGCCGTAGGTGTTCTCTTCGACAATCTTGTATTCAACCCCCAGCTGCTCCAGATACGCCGGCAGAATATGCTCCGGGAACCCTGGCTGCTTCTGATCGAGGTTCACCGCCACCAGCGAGAAGGAGATGGGCGCGCTTTTCTGCAGATTGCGCAGGATCTCCAGCATGGTATAGCTGTCCTTGCCGCCTGAAAGACAAACCATAATGCGGTCGCCCTCTTCAATCATATTGAAGTCGGCAATCGCCTCACCGACGTTGCGGCGCAGACGTTTCTGCAGCTTATCGATGTTGTACTTTTCTTTTTTACTGATTTCTTGGTTTTGCAGCATGTAATAGTGGCTCAATTCATAGTGTGGCATCAGAAGAGCACGCATTCTGCCAGCCGCTGAACAACGTGGCGCTGGCGCGTAGCAATTATTGAGGTTTGACAGGCAACCGTGGCGTGTATGGTACGGATTCAGGGGCGGAATGTCAGCATCTTTCCGGCACTTTCGGCAGCGAGCAGCCAGGCGGGGGCGGCTGATGCGGAAATAAAAAGCCCGCCGGGCGGCGGGCTGCGGCGTTAGCGGACCACCAGTACCGAGCACTCGGCGTGACGAACCACCGCGGCGGCGTTGGAGCCCAGCAGATAAGTTGTGATATCCGGTCGGTGCGAAGCGATGATCACCAGGTCGGCTGGCAGCGACTTAGCCAGCGCAAGGATTTTATCTTTTGGCGATCCTTCCGCGACGTGAAAATGCATCCGGTCTTCCGGGATGGAGAACTGCTTCGCGATCTCTTTCAATTGCGTTTCAGAACCCTCACGCAGCTCGTCCATGCCGGGAAGCTCAGCGGTATAGGCCATTCCCAGTGAGGCATAATAGGGCAGAGAAGGGATCACGGTGAGGAAATGCACCTCGGCGTCGTCAATCCGCGCTTCCGATTCAACGTGACTGATAATGCGTTCAGTAAATTCTTTATCAGAGATATCGATAGGGACAAGAATCATTCTGCTCATAAAACCTCCTGTTTAAGTATCCCTTCATATTGTACGGTATTAGGGCACGTTTTGTATCATGACCGCAGTCACACTTTGACATTAACGTAGCTTGCGTTCGGGAAATTTTCCTTTGATCACCCCGTCATAATACCGGCCTTTTGACACCACCTGTAAAAAATCATGAAAAATACGCGGTGGGACCCCGGTATATTGTAATGGCGGCTGGTGATAGAAATAGATTTCCAGTGTGGCGGAGGCGTCATCGTAGGCGACGGAGATAATTCGGGAAGATTTAACCGGATGGTGGTGCATGATGGACGTCCTCGGGCAAGCACTGACTGGCCATGACTATATCATTAAACGGACGGCTATTTTAGTCCGCGAGATATAGCGTTTTGTTTTATCTGCAGCGAGGCGGGTGGGGGAAAGCCCGCCGGAACCGGCGGGCAGGCGCATCAGAACTGGTAAACCAGGCCCAGGGCGACGATGTTATCGGTAGAGATACCGTTGTCTTCGTAGAATTTGTCGTTACCATCCAGCAGGTTGATTTTGTAATCAACATAGGTGGACATATTACGGTTGAAGTAATAGGTTGCGCCAACGTCCATATATTTGACCAGATCTTTATCGGCATAGCGGCCGTTATTGTACAGATCTTTGCCTTTGGACTGCAGGTAGGAGATGGCCGGACGCAGGCCGAAGTCGAACTGATACTGCGCGGTGACTTCGAAGTTTTGCGTTTTATTGGCGATACCGCCACCGTTGGTACTGCTGGTAGAGCCGTATGGCGTCATATTGCGGGTTTCAGAGTACATGGTCGCCAGGTAAATATCGTTGGCGTCGTACTTCAGGCCGGCGGTCCAGGCGTCCGCTTTGTCGCCTTTGGCGTATCGTTCGGTGTGAGTATAGTGTTGCTGGTCGCCTGTACGGTCAGACGAGGTGTAAGCTGCCGCCGCGCTGATGCCCATGCCGAAGTCGTAGGAAGTGGAGAGGCCGAAACCATCGCCATTGTCGAAGCGAACATCGCTGTCGCTGCTGCGGTTATTGGTGCCGACGTTGATATCCTGCGCGTTCTGGCCTTCGTTTTTACCCTGATACTGCAGGGCGAAGTTCAGACCCTCCACCAGACCGAAGAAATCGCTGTTACGGTAGGTTGCGACGCCGTTGGCGCGGCCTGCCATAAAGTTATCCGCATAGGTGTAGGAGTCGCCGCCGAACTCCGGCAGCATATCGGTCCAGCCTTCAACGTCGTACAGCACGCCGTAGTTACGACCGTAGTCGAAGGAGCCGTAATCGCCCACTTTGATACCGGCGAATGCCAGACGGGTCCACGCCTGATCGCTGGAGGTCTCGGTGTTGTTGGCCTGAACGTTATATTCCCACTGGCCATAGCCGGTAAGCATATCGTTGATCTGGGTTTCGCCTTTAAAGCCAAAACGTAAATAAGTTTGATCGCCGTCTTTTTTCGAGTCGCTGGAGAAATAATGCAGACCATCTACCTTGCCATAGAGATCTAATTTATTCCCGTCTTTATTATAAATTTCCGCCGCATGCGCGGCACCGGCGGCTAATAAAGCCGGAATAACGAGGGCCAGTACTTTTCTTTTCATGAAGAAATTCCTTTAACTGTTTTTATGTTTTAACTTCCGGGTGGGAAGTGAACTCATGCTAAAGGAGCGGTCTGAGATCCGGTAAGACTCAATTGTTACGATATAAGTAAAATCTAAAATAAGTAATACCAATGAAATGGTGATAATTATGCTGAATGCATTTATAGATAATATACAAAATAAAAATTATACATGCCCGGGCTAATCACGTATTATTTGCGCGTTATATGCCTTTATTGTCATGCCAATAATTTATTGTTGCCGTCTCATTCTGCGGAATGATGTTGTTTATCGGTAAAACGACAAGCCCGAACGTTGTGTTCGGGCTTTTTTTATGGACAAAGGTGACGGGGCGGTTAACCTTCGCTTGGCGATTTCTCCGCTTTGCCAGCCAGCTGGGCGAGGAAGTCATAGCGCTTCTGCAGATCGGCGGCGGCGTCTTTCCATAGCTGCTCCGCCACTTCAGGCTGCTGGGCGTTCAGGCGGCGGAAACGTTGCTCATTAAGCAGCGTCTCGGCCAGCGCGTCTGATGGCGGACGGGAATCTAGCGCCAGCGGGATCTTGCCTTCGTCTGCCCGACGCGGGTCGAAGCGGTAGAGCGGCCAGAAGCCGGTGGCGGTCAGCTGACGCATCTGGTCGTGGCTGAGCGCCAGATCGTAGCCATGCTCTTCGCAAGGGCTATAGGCGATGATCAGCGATGGCCCCGGATAGGCTTCCGCTTCCTGAATCGCTTTCACCGTCTGGTTCAGCTGCGCGCCCAGCGAAATTTGCGCCACATAAACATGACCGTACATCATCATGCTGACGCCCAGATCTTTACGCGCCTTGCGTTTGCCATGCTCGCCAAACTTAGTCACTGCTCCCAGAGGGGTGGCTTTTGACGCCTGCCCGCCGGTGTTGGAGTAACACTGGGTGTCCAGCACCAGAATATTGACGTTTTCCGTCAGGCTCAGTACATGGTCCAGGCCGCCGAAGCCGATATCGTAAGCCCAGCCGTCGCCGCCGATCAGCCAGACGGATTTCTCCACCAGCGCGTCGGCATCGGTCAGCAGCTCTTCAGCTCCCGCCACGCCGGCCAGCGCCTGACGCAGGGCTGCCACCTGTTCGCGGCGAACTTCCGGCGTCGCCTCGGCGTGCAGCGCCGCGTTCAGCTCTACCGGCAGTTTGTCGGCGAATTCGCTCAGCAGGCGCATCACGCGCTGGCGATGCTGGTCGACGGTCAAGCGGAAGCCGAGCCCGAATTCGGCGTTATCCTCAAACAGCGAGTTGGCCCACGCCGGGCCGCGGCCGTTGGCGTCGGTAGTGTACGGTGTCGAGGGCAGGTTGCCGCCGTAAATGGAGGAGCAGCCGGTGGCGTTGGCAATCAGCATTCGGTCGCCGTACAGCTGGGTCAGCAGTTTGATATACGGCGTTTCGCCACAGCCCGAGCAGGCGCCGGAGTATTCAAACAGCGGGCTGATCAGCTGCGAGGTGCGAATATCAATGCGCTCCAGTTTGCTGCGGTCGATTTCCGGCAGGTTGAGGAAGTACTCGTAATTGACCTTCTCCTCTTCCACATGCTCCAGGCGGGACATCATATTGATGGCCTTGATCTCCGGGTTCTGGCGGTCTTTTGCCGGGCACACTTCGACGCACAGGTTGCAGCCGGTGCAGTCTTCCGGGGCGACCTGCAGAACGTATTTCTGTCCGCGCATATCGCGGGATTTCACATCCAGCGAATGCAGGCTGGGAGGGGCGTTCTCCATCTCTTCCGGGGCGACCACTTTGGCGCGGATCGCCGAGTGCGGGCAGGCGGCGACGCAGTGGTTGCACTGAGTACACAGCGCTTCCTTCCAGATGGGGATCTCTTCGGCGATGTTGCGTTTCTCCCAGCGGGTGGTGCCCATGGGCCAGGTGCCGTCCGGCGGCAGAGCGGAAACCGGCAGCGCATCGCCGAGGCCGGCCAGCATCGCGGCGGTGACCGTTTTGACGAAATCCGGCGCGGCGTCGGAGACCACCGGCGGGCGGTTCGGACTGCTGGCGTTCACCGGCTGGAGCGGTACTTCCGCCAGTGATTCACGGGCCAGGGCCAGCGCCTGCCAGTTGCGCTCCACCAGCTCCTGACCTTTACTGCTGTAGCTTTTGGCGATGGCTGCCTGCAGTTCCGCCAGCGCGCTATCACCCGGCAGGATCTGGGTTAAATGGAAAAAGGCCATCTGCATCACGGTATTAATGCGCGCCCCGAGGCTGCATTCGCGGGCGATCTTTGCCGCGTTGACCACGTAAAAACGCGCTTTTTTCTGATTCAGGGTGGCCTGGACTTCCTGGGGCAGGCGGGACCAGACCTCATCGGCGCTGTACGGCGTGTTGAGCAGGAAAATGCCGCCGGGCTTCAGCCGCTCGGCCATCTGGTATTTATCGATAAACTGCAGCTGGTGGCAGCCGACGAAATCAGCCTGCGAAATCAGATACGATGAACGAATCGGTTTTTCGCTGACCCGCAGATGCGAGACGGTGAGGCCGCCCGCTTTCTTCGAGTCATAGACAAAATAGCCCTGGGAGAACCATGGGGTCGAGTTGCCGATGATTTTGATGTTGTTTTTGGTAGCTGACACGCTGCCGTCGCTGCCGAGGCCGTAGAACAGGGCCTCGAGCTTGGCCTCTGCCGGCAGGGTATTTTCGCCCAGCGGCAGCGACAGGTTGGTCACGTCATCATAGATCCCGACGGTAAAGCGCGGCTTCGGCTGGGCGGCCTGCAGTTCACTGAATATCGCCAGCACGCATTCCGGACCAAACTCCTTGGAGGAGAGACCGTAGCGGCCGCCGATAGTGCGCGGTAGCGTCTCGCGCTCGCCGCGGTTAAAGGCTTCCGCCAGGGCGGTCATCACGTCGAGGTAAAGCGGTTCGGCAAGCGCGCCGGGTTCTTTGGTGCGATCCAGTACGGCAACCGCGCGGGCGCTCTCCGGCAGCGCCGCCAGCAGGTGGGCGGCGGAGAACGGGCGATAGAGGCGGACTTTTAGCACGCCGACTTTCTCGCCGCGACTCAGCAACTCATCGACCACCTCTTCGCAGGTGCCGATGGCCGAGCCCATAATGACGATCACGCGCTCTGCCTGCGGGTGGCCGTAAAACTCAAACGGTTTGTACTGACGGCCGGTGGCGGCAGCGAAGTCGTCCATCGCTTTCTCGACATGGTCATACACCGCGTCGTACCACGGATTGGTGGCCTCCCGGGACTGGAAATAAGTGTCGGGGTTGGCCGAGGTTCCGCGGATCACCGGGTGTTCCGGATTGAGCGCGCGCTGGCGATGCTCAGCGATCTTATCCTGCGGCAGCAGGGCGCGAATGGTGTCATCCGCCAGCGGGGCGATTTTGTTGATTTCGTGCGAAGTACGGAAACCATCAAAGAAATGAATAAACGGCACCCGGCTTTGCAGGGTGGCGATATGCGAGATTAGCGCGAAATCCTGCGCTTCCTGAACGCTGCTGGCGCACAGCATGGCGCACCCGGTCTGGCGGACGGCCATGACATCGGAATGGTCGCCGAAGATCGACAACGCATGGGTAGCGACAGTGCGGGCGGCGACGTGCAGCACAAACGGCATCAGCTGGCCGGCCAGTTTGTACAGGGTGGGGATCATCAGCAGCAGGCCCTGCGATGAGGTAAAGGAGGTGGAGAGGGCGCCGGTCTGCAGCGCGCCATGTACGGCGCCAATGGCGCCCGCCTCCGACTGCATTTCGACCACGCGGGGAACATCGCCCCAGACGTTTTTCAGCCCATTGCCGGCCCAGGCGTCAGCCTGTTCCGCCATCGTTGAACTGGGCGTGATCGGGTAGATGGCGATAACTTCACTGGTGCGAAACGCGACGGAAGCGACCGCGCCATTACCATCAATCGTAATCATATGAAGACACCCTTACATTGCGCAAAAGAATGGACGCGTGAAACCGCGACGCGCCCTGTAATTATATAAGGGGTAGTTTAGCAAACCGCTGACCCCGCCATTTTTGCATTTGTGTCCTCAATGCGCCGGGTACCCGTGACCAGATCAATATTTTGCGTGGTTCGCGGAGAAAATGGCTGCCTGCCGGGAGAGGAACCACCTGCGCCGGGCGACATGGCCGAGGCAGATCAAGCTTTAGGCGAAAATTTGCTAGAAAATGTTAATGAGGCGCATAAATACGTACTTCCCCTCTCGACGCCGCCCGCCACGCTGCCTATTATTCTGGGGTTTGCTTTTTTAAGACGTTTCCGAGGGGAGAGAGAATGCGAGCTGCGATGTTAGTAGGATGTGCGGCGCTGTTGCTGTCCGCGTGCAGTAGTGAACCCGTTCAGCAGGCCACAGCGGCGCACGTCACGCCGGGAATGCGGGCGGCGATGAGCGACGCCGGTCAGGCCAACTGCGCCATGATAGGCGGCTCGTTATCGGTGGCTCGTCAGCTCGATGGTTCGGCGATTGGCATGTGCGCGCTGCCGAACGGCAAACGCTGCAGCGAGCAGGCGCTGGCGGGCGGCAGCTGCGGCTACTAACAGCGGCCCCGTCGCGGGGCAGCGTCAGCGGCACCTCAACGCCGGCTAGTGCATCAGGTCGGCGAGCTTATAGACCAGCGTCTGGTCGGCGGTCGCCAGCGTCAACTGGTTTTCCGTCAGATCGACCTGCGCACCCTCGCGCAGCATCTTGCCGATCGTCGCATCCAGGGTATTGAGCTGGGCGTCGTGGCACAGCATCCGGGTCATCGCCAGCGATTTGACCTTCAGCTCGCCGTCCGACACTTTACCTTCCCCGCTAAAGCCGTTGCACATATTGCCGGATACATACATCTTGCCGGTAATAGCCATCTTCTCACCGAAGCTCAGCTCCAGCGGCCGGTCGCTGGCGTTGACCGCCTGGCCGTTGACGCTGGTCAGCACGAAACGATGATGCTGCAGCTGTTCCGCACCGGTGGACACTTTACTGTTATAGACACAGCCGGACAGCAGCATACCTGCCGCCAGAAGCGCCGCAAATTTGTTCATTTTCACTCCAAAACATTCACATAACTAATAAAACCAAGCCAGTGTAACGGTATCGCAGCGGGGATCTGTGGGGATTATCTGAATGTGCTCCCCCCGGGAGAGGAGCACAAAAGGGAAAGGCATTAGACGATGGCGTTCGGACAGGTTTCGCCGTTGGCGACCTGCTGCAGGTTACCCAGAGTGGTCTCCGAAATGCTGATCAGCGCCTCGGCGGTGAGGAACGCCTGGTGGCCGGTAAACAGCACGTTATGGCAGGCGGAGAGGCGGCGGAAGACATCGTCCTGGATCACGTCGTTGGATTTGTCTTCAAAGAACAGATCGCGTTCGTTCTCATAAACGTCCAGCCCCAGCGCGCCAATTTTCTGGTGCTTCAGGGCGTCGATGGCCGCCTGAGAGTCGATCAGGGCGCCGCGGCTGGTGTTGATCACCATCACCCCGTCTTTCATCTGATCGAAGGCTTCGCGATTGAGCAGGTGGTAGTTTTCGTCGGTCAGCGGACAGTGCAGGGAGATCACGTCCGATTCCTTGTACAGCGTGGCGAGGTCAACATATTCCACCCCCAGCTCCAGCGCGGCGGCGCTTGGGTACGGGTCGAACGCCAGCAGGCGCATGCCGAAGCCTTTAAGGATCCGCAACATCGCTACGCCAATTTTCCCGGTGCCGATCACCCCGGCGGTTTTGCCGTACATGGTGAAGCCGGTGAGGCCTTCGAGGGAGAAATTGGCATCGCGGGTACGCTGGTAAGCGCGGTGGATGCGGCGGTTGAGCGACATCATCATACCGATCGCATGCTCAGCGACCGCTTCCGGAGAGTAAGCTGGAACGCGCACGACGCGCAGGCCAAGCTCCTTTGCCGCCTCAAGGTCGACGTTGTTAAACCCGGCGCAGCGCAGGGCGATATATTTCACCCCGTGGGCCTTCAGCTCTTCCAGCACCGGGCGGCTGCCGTCGTCATTGACGAAGATACATACCGCTTCGCAACCGTTGGCGGTTTTGGCAGTCTTCGCTGTCAGCAGGAAATCGAAGAATTCCAGTTCAAAGCCGTATGCATCATTAACGTGCTGCAGGTACTTTTTATCGTACTGCTTCGTACTATAAACCGCGATTTTCATAAGACTTTTCTCCAGTGATTATACCGTCACGGTAGCATATTTAAAATAATCGTACAATTATTAAAAAATAGTTTAATGAGAGGGTGCTAATCCTAATTCTAGAGCATATCGCGGACTTGCGGAATCTCTTTGAAAGACAAAGTTTTTTCACCACAAACTGAGGCTGAAAGCGCCGGGGGCGAGCAGCAGAAGCGGCCACAGCAGACCGGAGCTGACGTTAGCCAGCTGAAACGACCACAGCGGCAGACTGCTGGCGCCGCTAACGAAGGGCAGCGTAGCCCTCAGGGGAGAGAGAAAGCGGCTGAAAAAGATAGCCCACGGGCCATAGCGCTGAAAGAAGAGGCGGCTGCGGGCCAGACGCTCGGCGGTCAGCCAGCGTAGATGGGTGAGGCGATGACGGTAGCGAATGCCCAGCCGCCACGATAGCCAGAATCCGCCGATGGCGCCGAGGCTGGCGCTGGACCACATTAACAGGAAATGTCCGAGGCTGGCGGAAGCGAATGTCCCCAGCAGCAGCAGGCCGGAGGTGCCGGGGATTGCCAGCGAGACCAATGCGCAGGATTTAGTGAAGGTAAGCAGAAAAACAATCAGCAATACCCATGGATAGTGGTCCTGTGCGCTCTCTATGAGCGAGATAATTAACGACACCGCCTCTCCCGCAAGCTATTCCCGTCTGGCTGGAGTGTGGCAGGGGCGACTTAAACAACAGTTAAATGATAATGGCCGAACGTCGCGCCGCGAGTCCGGCTGGCAACTATGCTTTAACAGGCCGTAAACTTTCACTCACTGGTCGAACGTGTCACAATGGACGCCTTTCGGCTTTTACTTATGTTGAATCAGGATATTAACTGCCCATGAAGGGTAAATATAAAGCCGCCATCGCGCTGGTGTTAGTTCTGGTGTTATTGCCGCTAACCCTGCTGTTGACGCTAACCCACTGGGTGCCGACGCTGGCGGGCATCTGGCTGCCCGTGGGCACGCGTATCTCTTTGCAGGAGAGCCCGCGCCTGACGCGGTCGGCCCTGCTGATCCCCGATCTGCGTTATCTGGTGGGCGACTGTGAAATCGCCCGGGTGACCGATGCCCGTCTCTCGCGTCCCAGCCGCTGGCGGCTGCATATTGGCCAGCTGGAGATCAACAGCGCCTGCCTGAGCAAACTGCCGGCCAGCGATCCCTCTCCCGGTTCACCGCGCACGCTTGCCGAATGGCAATCGATGTTGCCCTATAGCTGGTTAACCATTGACAATCTGCGGCTGTCGCCGTGGGAGAAATGGCAGGGGCGGCTGGTAATGTCATTAACGCCTGCGCAGCAGGATATCGGCTTTGCCGGGAAGGAACTGAGTCTGCAGGCGCGCCTGCGCGGCCAGGCACTCACCGTCAGCCAGTTCAGCGCCCGGCTGACTGACGATCAGCCGCCGGTGAAGCTGGTGGGGACCTTCCATCTGCCGCTGGTGCCGGATGGTCTGCCGGTCGACGGTCAGATGCAGGGCACCTTCGAATTCCCGCAGACTGCGGAATGGATCGATGCTGAGCTCGAGTGGCAGCACAATCGCGGCCAACTGCTGGTCACCCCGCGGGGTGAGGTAGAGCCTATTCTGGACCTGCCGTGGGAGATCACCCCGGAGCGGATCACTATCAGCGACGGCCGCTGGCGCACCCGTTACGAGGAGTATCCGCTGCGCGGGCGGGTGGCGCTGTCGGTGGGTAACTGGCAGCAGGGCACCGAACAGATGATCGTCAGCGGTCGCCTGAATGTTCTCACCGAGGGGCATGCCGGGAAGGGCAATGCGGTACTGAATATTGGTCCGGGCAAGCTGAGCATGGATAACAGCGATCTGCCGCTGCGGCTCACCGGCGAGGCCAAGCTGGGGGAGATGATACTATACGCGGCGCTGCCGGCTCAGCTCAGCGGGCCGCTGATCAGCCCGCAGCTGGCTTTTCACCCCGGTGCGTTGCTGCGCTCGCGCGGGCGGGTGATCGACGCGCTGAATATTGACGAAATCCGCTGGCCGCTGGCCGGGGTTAAGGTCACTCAGCAGGGCGTCGATGGCCGCCTGCAGGCGATCCTTCGCGCCCATGAGCAGCAGATGGGCGACTTTACGCTGCATCTGGACGGTCAGGCGAGCGATTTTCTGCCCGACAGCGGCCGCTGGCAGTGGCGCTACTGGGGCGAGGGACATTTTACCCCGATGCAGGCGCGCTGGGATGTGAAGGGCAGCGGGGAGTGGCGCGACAATGCTATTACCCTGAGCAGCCTCTCCACCGGCTTCGATAAGCTTGAGTACGGCACAATGCGGGTCAGCACCCCGCGTCTGACCCTCGAGCAGCCGATCCGCTGGCTGCGCGATGCTGAGCATCCGCGCTTGACCGGCGCGCTGTCGCTGGACGCCGCCAAAACCACCTTCTCCGGCGGCAGCTATCTCCCGGCCTCAACGCTGAAATTCGCCCTCGACGGTCGGGACCCGACGTGGTTCCAGTTCACCGGCGCCCTGCATGCCGAGGCTATCGGTCCGGTGCGTCTGTCCGGGCGCTGGGATGGCGAACGGCTGCGCGGCCAGGCGTGGTGGCCAAAACAGTCGCTAACGGTGTTCCAGCCGCTGGTGCCGCCGGACTGGAAGATGAACCTGCGTGAAGGCAGTCTCTACGCGCAGGTGGCCTTCTCGGCGGCAGCCGGGCAGGGATTTGAGGCGGGCGGCCATGGCGTCCTGAAGGGCGGCAGCGCCTGGATGCCGGATAACCAGATCAACGGCGTCGATTTCGTCCTGCCGTTCCGCTTCAGCGACGGTCACTGGCAGCTGGGCATCCGCCGCCCGGTCTCCCTGCGCATTGGCGAAATCGTCAACCAGGTCACCGCGCGTAATCTGACGGCGGACCTGCAGGGCACCTGGCCGTGGAGCGAGGCCAATCCGCTGCAGCTCAGCGACGTCAGCGTCGATCTGTTAGGCGGGAAACTGACGCTGCTGCAGCTGCGTATGCCGCAGCGCGACCCGGCGTTGATCCGCCTGCAGCATATCTCCAGCAGCGAACTGACCAGCGCCGTCAAGGTGAAACAGTTCGCCATGTCCGGCGCGGTGAGCGGCGCGCTGCCGCTGTGGCTGGAGAATAATCAATGGATCATCCACGACGGCTGGCTGCGCAATGACGGACCGATGACCCTGCGGCTGGATAAAGACACCGCCGATGCGCTGGTGGCGGATAACGTCTCCGCCGGGGCGGCGATTAACTGGCTGCGCTATATGGAAATCTCCCGCTCGTGGACGCAGATTAACCTCGATAATCTGGGCGTGTTGACGCTTAAGGCCAGCATCAACGGTACCAGCCGGGTGGAAGGGAAAAGCAGTACCGTGCATTTAAACTACGCTCATGAAGAGAATATTTTCGACCTGTGGCGCAGTTTGCGCTTCGGCGACAATTTACAGGCGTGGCTCGAGCAGAATGCTACGCTGCCCGTACGGCGCTGTGCGGACGGTAAGACATGTAAGGAACCTAAATGAAGAAGCTGTTACTGGCCATGGTGGCGTCGATGCTGCTCGCCGGCTGTACGCCGCGCATCGAAATCGCGGCGTCGAAAGAGCCCATCACCATCAATATGAATGTCAAAATTGAGCATGAGATCCATATCAAGGTCGATAAGGATGTGGAAAACCTGCTCAAATCCCGCAGCGATTTGTTCTGAGGCGACGATGAGAAAACGACTGTTAACCGCGGCGCTGACGCTGGCTTTACTCAGCGCGCCCGCGCTGGCGTTGACCCTGAGCGAAGCGCGCCAGCAGGGACGAGTGGGGGAGACGCTGAACGGCTATCTCGCGCCGCTGCGTCAGGATAAAGAGACGCTGGCGCTGGTAAAGCAGATTAACGCCGCGCGCAGCGAAAGCTACCAGCAGCTGGCGGATGACAACAATCTGCCGGTGGATGAAGTGGCGAAAATGGCCGGGCAGAAGCTGGTGGCCCGCGCGCAGCCCGGGGAGTACGTCCAGGGATTGAACGGCCAGTGGCTGCGCAAATAATTAGCGACAGCGCTTGCGGTATTCCCCCGGGGTGACGCCAAAGCGCTGCTTAAAGGCGGTGGAGAAATGGCTGTGGTCGCTGAAGCCCCAGCGGTAGCCGATCCCCGCCAGCTTTTCATCGTCATGGACGTTCTGTAACGCCTGGGCACACAGATCCAACCGCCGGTTCTTAATATACTGCGCCACCACCAGCCCCTGGTCGGCAAACAGCCGGTACAGGCTGCGTACCGACATGCCCGTCTCGCTGGCCAGCCACTCCGGACGCAGATGCTCCGACTGAATGGACGCATCGATTAACGCAATAATCTTCTGAAACTGCTTTTCCCGCCGGGAAGGGGCAGGATCGCGCTGATGCAGCACCGGGCGCAACAGGCAGGCGATCGCCTCCAGCGCGGCTTCGCTCTCGCTGGCGGAGAGCGTCGTGCCGCCCATGCTTTCCAGCAGCAGTCGCTGGCTGAGCTGGACCATTGGCAGAGATTTGTCCAGCCGGCAGGCGGTAGTGATGTCCCCTGTGGGCGCCACCCGCTGGCGCGGCAGCAGCAGCGAGGCCTGACGCGAGGTCTGCTGCCAGACGATGGAGCATGGGCGGGCGGCGTCGATTAACGTGATATCGCCTGCCGCCAGCGTCACCTGGCGATCGTCCTGTTCGATGATGGCTTCGCCGGCGAGCTGAAACACGGTATAGAACCAGGCGTCGTTATCGCGTTTTATCTCATTGCGCGTGCGGTAGAGATTGACGCCGGCGGCGGTGACGGTACTGACCTTGAGGCTGCCAGCGTAGCGGGCGTCAATCTCGCCGTGGAAACTCTCCTCCAACGGCCGGGCGGCGAAATGGCCGCAGACCTGATTGATCGTCGCCAGCCAGCGCTGATACGCCAGCCCTCCCTCTGCCGTGGTCATCATTCGCCCTTCTCCTGTAATAACAATGTTTCCGCATTGTTGCATTTGTGTCACCTCAGGCAAGGGCGCGATGGCGGGTATATGAAAGAACTATTACCCGCGGCACATTTCTGCGAGGGCAGACGACGGAATTGCGGCGACTGTCACAGCGGCGCAAACGAATGTCACAGAGAAAAAAGCGCCAACCGCCAACCAGACATAGACTGAAAGCACTATCCGCGATGAATAAGGAAAGGGTATGTCCACCTCACAGATAGCGCTGCTTGCCAGCGTCCAGCAGTTTTTAGACCGTCAGCATGGCCTGTATATCGACGGCGCCCCCTGCGCCGCGCAGAGCGAAAACCGGTTAACCGTCTGGGATCCGGCCACCGGGCAGGCGATTGCCACCACCGCCGACGCCAGCCCGGCGGATGTCGACCGGGCAGTGATATCCGCCTGGCGCGCTTTTGTCGATCGCCGCTGGGCCGGGCGCACCCCGGCTGACCGTGAACGCATCCTGCTGCGTTTTGCCGATCTGGTGGAGCAGCACGGCGAAGAGCTGGCGCAACTGGAAACCCTCGAGCAGGGGAAATCCATTGCCATCTCCCGCGCCTTTGAGGTCGGCTGCACCCTGAACTGGATGCGCTACACCGCGGGGCTGACCACCAAGATCAGCGGCCGGACGCTGGACGTTTCGATCCCGTTCCCGCAAGGGGCGCGTTACCAGGCGTGGACCAAAAAAGAGCCGGTCGGGGTGGTGGCGGGCATCGTTCCGTGGAATTTCCCGCTGATGATCGGCATGTGGAAGGTCATGCCGGCCCTGGCGGCGGGCTGTTCGATCGTCATCAAACCCTCGGAAACCACCCCGCTGACCCTGCTGCGGGTGGCGGAGCTGGCGACCCAGGCGGGCATTCCTGACGGGGTGTTCAACGTGGTCACCGGCAGCGGCGCCGGCTGCGGCGCGGCGCTGACCGCCCATCCGCAGGTGGCGAAGGTTAGCTTTACCGGCTCGACGGCGACCGGGAAACAGATTGCCCGCGTGGCTGCCGACCGCCTGACCCGCGTGACGCTGGAGCTGGGTGGCAAGAATCCGGCGATTGTGCTCAAAGACGCCGACCCCCAGTGGGTTATTGAGGGGCTGATGACCGGAAGCTTCCTCAATCAGGGGCAGGTCTGCGCCGCCAGCTCGCGGATCTACATCGAAGCGCCGCTGTTTGATACCCTGGTCAGCGGCTTCGAGCAGGCGGTGAAATCGCTGCAGGTGGGGCCGGGGATGCAGGAGACGGCGCAGATCAACCCGGTGGTCTCCCGGGCCCACTGCGACAAGGTGGCGGCCTACCTCGAAGAGGCTCGCCAGCAGAAGGCAGAGCTCATCAGCGGCAGCGCCGGACCAGATGCGGGAGGGTACTATATTCCGCCAACGCTGGTGGTAAACCCCGACGCCGGACTGCGTCTCAGCCGTGAGGAGGTTTTTGGCCCGGTGGTGAACCTGGTGCGAGTGGCCGATGGCGAGGAGGCGCTGCGCCTGGCCAACGACAGCGATTTTGGTCTGACCGCCAGCGTCTGGACCCGCGATCTGACCCAGGCCCTGAACTACACCGACCGTCTGCAGGCGGGAACGGTATGGGTCAACAGCCATACCCTGATTGACGCCAACCTGCCTTTCGGCGGCATGAAGCAGTCTGGTACCGGCCGCGATTTCGGCCCTGACTGGCTCGACGGCTGGTGCGAAACCAAATCCGTCTGCGTGCGCTACTAGCCCTCCGTCGGGGAAGGCGAAAGGCTTTTCCCGACGCGCCCCTTGCCGACCTCCGGTCTTTCTCGCTACTGTGGAGGGCAATCTTTGCCTAATCTGGGCGGTGAATCATCAGGAGGTCTTCGGCATGACAGCATTTCCTAAGGTTGCGCTAATTGGTCCCGGCGCCATCGGCACCACGATTGCCGCCGCCCTGTTTGAGAGGGGGAGGGCGCCGATGGTCTGCGGGCGTACCGCCCATTCGGCGCTGGTGCTGCGCACTGACGAGGGTGAGATCGTGGTGCCCGGCCCGGTGCACACCGACCCGATGGCGATAGCCGCCCCCTTCGACCTGGTCTTTGTCGCGGTGAAAACCACCCAGACGGAGGCCATCGCCCCCTGGCTGACGGCCCTGTGTTCCCCTGACACCGTGGTGTGCGTGCTGCAAAACGGCGTTGAGCAGCGCCAGCAGTTTGCCCCCTTGACCGGCGGCGCGACGGTGCTGCCGTCGGTGGTCTGGTTCCCGGCGCAGCGCGATGCCGATGCCTCTGTCTGGTTGCGCGCCACGCCGCGCCTGACGCTGCCGGATCTGCCGGGGGCAGAGCGAGTGCAGCAGGCGCTGGCGGGAACCCGCTGCGCGGTGGACCTGGCGGCTGATTTTACCACCGTGGCCTGGCGCAAACTGTTGCAGAACGCGGTTGCCGGACTGATGGTGCTGACCGGACGACGCGCCGGGATGTTCGCCCGGGAGGACATCACTGCCCTCGGACTGGCTTATCTGCGCGAATGCCTGCAGGTGGCGCGGGCGGAAGGGGCCGCCCTGAGCGACAGCGTGCCGGAGGAGATTATCGCCGGCTTTCATCGGGCGCCTGCCGACTTAAGCACCTCTATTCTGATCGATCGCCTCAATGGCCGACCGCTGGAGTGGGATATTCGTAACGGCGTGGTGCAGCGTCGCGGGCGTCAGCACGGCATTCCGACGCCGCTCAGCGATATCATCGTGCCGCTGCTGGCGGCGGCCAGCGACGGCCCGGGCTGACCCGGGCTGGCGCGGGGTTAGTCCACCAGGGAGGGATCGAGGTCGATCATCAACTGCTTCATCTCGGCAAAGTGCTGCCTGGAGAAATCGGCAATCTTCTCCCAGTCCTGG
>OHAS01001435.1_pt1 | contig 19037 bp, 19 predicted proteins | sample 1577131 | NCBI WGS metagenome assembly OHAS01 (sample SAMEA3541566, study PRJEB24748) | human gut metagenome | biome: human gut; feature: human-associated habitat; material: faeces | place: China | collected 2012 | reverse complement strand
TCCAGCCGGTACGCATTGCTCCGTTATCATCAAAAGCATACCAGCAGTCATTATCTTTGATCCAACCCTTGGCTTTACTGCCATCTTCCTTAACATAAGACCAAGTACCATTGTTATTGACCCACTGAGCCTCAGCCGCTCTGATCGGCATTGTCGCTGAATAAAGCATTGCAGCTATGACTAAAGCCGTCATCGCTGACTTTGTTTTGTTTGATTTCATTTTAATTACCTACCCAGTTTTTTGTATATGTCTTATAAGGTATACCTTTTAAGACACTGTATTTCTCTTTCATTATAGGCAATTTTATAGCAATCGTAAAGATAAACTTCCGTTTTATGTAATTTCAAGGCTGTTTTTTGCATTTGTGAGAGTGTCTTAAAAGGTATACCTTTTAAGACATTTTACTGATTATGGTTTAGAAGAACTCCTAAACCATTTTTATCTTAAGAATAGCATTAACAGACAAAATAATTAAGAATTTTATGCAGCATAAAGAAATATGACATTACAATGATATTGAAGCAGATATGTTTTTTATTGTTAACACGCATTGCTTGTGGCAACGGGAAGTTTCGCCTACAATAGAGTTAACAAGAAAAGAAAGGCGGTACCCCTGATGCTAAATGAAAACATTAAAACAATCAGAAAATCAAAAGGACTTTCACAGCAAGAACTTGCTATAAAACTCAATGTGGTTCGTCAAACCATTTCTAAATGGGAGCAAGGATTATCAGTTCCCGATTCAGATATGCTGATTGATATATCTGAAGCACTTGATACACCGGTCAGCATTTTGCTTGGCGAAACCGTGATTGAGCCAGAACTTGATGACTTAAAAGCTATATCCGAAAAGCTTACGATCATTAACTGCCAGCTTGCGCAAAAGAAAGCTGCAAACCGAAAGATTTTTTATTGGTTATTTATTCTGCTATGCGTTGGCATTATTCTCGTTTTTGCCCTCTTGATAAAGCTAGACAGTCCATATTTAGCCTGGAATTATAACGATCCTGAATCAGCTGTATTAGGTGTTGCATTTCATGCATTTGAATGGCTATTTGTCAGATCAGCACCATTGATCCTCATAGGTGGAATCATCGGCGCGCTTTCAACTAGAAAGAAGGCATAAAAAATAGATTTATATATAAAAAGACAGATATTGAAACTAATTTTCAACATCTGTCTTTTAAATTATTTTTTTACTGCATCCGTATCTGATCCTGTCGCGCTGTCAGTGAGTGCCGACTCAGCTTTCAGCTTACTGTTGTCAGCCGGACTTGCATCATTAACACTCGCATCTGATTTTGTTGTATCACTCTTAGATGCGTCACTTGGTGTTGCATCACTTGGTGAAGCATCTGATGATGTGGCATCAGAAGGTGTCGCATCAAGATCTTTATTGATTTCATCCCAGGCATTCGTTGCCTCGTCTTTTTTCTGATTCTGGTAATCGTTCAGCTGATCATTAAAATTAACATCGTCCGAAGTTGCCGCCGGTGTTGAACGACGATACATCATGACAGTCATAATCGTAGAATCCTTCTCCTCCAGCAGCTCCTCTTCACTCTTCACAGGTGCCGGCACTTCCTTAGCCTCGATTACTTTATTCAGATCCTTAACCGCCATATTCGCAGCCGTCTCCTGAGTCAGCGACGGATCAGCTTTCACCGCCTGCTTGATCAGTCTCAGCTTACCGGCCGATACACCCTTGTTCTGCGCTTCTAACCGCAGCATTTCATTTGTCTCTTCCCCAAGCACGACACCTAAAATGTGATTCTCTACAAAAAATTCATTAACCTTCAGATACAATCTTTCCTGCAGATTCAACGCCTTCAGCTCATTGTCATTCACAACGGTAATCATGACGGCATTATCATCCTTATTCTTATCAATGTACCCCATCTTTGTTACTTCATCAATAAAATTCTTCGTGGCCTCTTCAATCTTCTGACCTTTATAATCAAGCCCCGCCAGTACCAGCTCACCATCCTTATTCGTTGCTGATACAGAAATCACTTCATCATACATATTGACAGTAAACTCAACGCCCGGATTCACATCCACAGCGACATATGAAACCGGAGTACGCTGGTTTGCTAAGAAATTAAATCCAAAAACACTGCCAAACATGATAAACAGCATACATAACGTAGCTGCAATCTTTAATTTTGAATCATCACCATACTGTATTTCATTGCCGACTTCCATGGATGGAGTGGCATTAATTTCATCAAATTGACCTTTTGTACTCATTACGATCGCCTTTTGATCATGAATTTCCATAATAATCCCTTTTTTGATCATTTTTCCACTCCTTTCTATTTTTTAAACGGCAAATATTCTTTTAATGTCTCTAAATCCGAATCCGCAAGAATGATCCCCGCTATTATATATTTACGATAGCTCTCGATCTTTTTTCGTGGTATTAAAAAATTTTTTTCAATTTCTTTTAAAGGCAGTGAATGATCATTCATAATTTTTTCTACTAATTCAGGACGTTCTAAAATCTTCTGAATCGCATTATTTACATAATGCCGAGTAATTAAATGTTTGGGTGAGCTTTTAACTAAGTCTTGAAAGGTAATACAAAAAGCCTGAAGCTTTTCATTCAGTTCATTGATTTCCGCTATGCGGATCGACTGTTCATAGCTGTCAGCATAACGCTGAATCGCATCTTCCTTTAATTCGTCGATTTCATCTTCCTCTTCATTATATAAACCAAACGACTTCTTATTTTCGCGGTATAATGATGATTTAAAATAATCAAGCAGTCTGGCTTTAATTACCATTTTCGCATACAGTAAAAAATTACCTTTACCGTTAAAACGATCAATTGCCTCATTAAATGCCATTAAAGCGATAGAAAGTTCTTCGTCAACGCCATAAGTGACATAGCGATGTGCACATTCGGAAGTAAATGAAGCAATAAATGGCTTGTATTGAGAAATGAAGTCATTTCGCATAGTTTCATTCTGTTTGATTTCTTCAATGTCAAAGTTCACTTCAACGGCGGCATTCTGCAAACGAATCAACTCCTAACATATTTACATTACACTTTTTTATTTTTTTTGTAAAGTCAGTGACTGTACCACTGACTAAGCTTATCCACAGCCATGTCCCGATCCGCTTCACTGATTTCAATGATTTCACAATCATCACGCTCATTCAGCAGAGCTGACATTTTGCTCTCTTTTTTCTGTAAGACACCTAATACTCGATGATTGCTCTCTAACAGCCGTTTAATGGCAGCCTGAAAGTCAGGTGCGTTATCTTCCAGCTTACCTAATTCATCGATGATCACCAATTCAGCATCAGCGGCAATTGCGGCTTGTATTATTTTAACGCCAATTGTATCAAAAATACCCTCAACGCAGATATTACGGCGAACACCGGCACGAACGCTGATAATTACATCATTTTCTTCTTCATCCAATTCCTCAAAGCTATGCAGCGCATATCCGCGAACCCGTTCATTGATCATTACCGGCTGAGTCTGATAGCCGCTGAAATCTGGCTGTGCGATGCTTAGAAATTTTTTTATTGCACTGGATTTACCTGCTTTTTTCTCCCCGGTTAAAAATAAATGTTTACTCATACTCATCCCCGGCATTCAATTTGATTGAATGCACATTTTCCTTTACAAAAGAAGCCAGCAGCTGCTTGAGTTCAGCTTCTTGGCTGTGACTTAGTTCAACCTTTTCACCATTTATCGTTAGCTGCATCGGCAGATTGATTGCCGCCAGCGTGCGTTTCTTCAGTTCTGTTTCTTTGGCCAGCTTATGACAGCCGCACTGACATGGGCCGGCAGAAGCTGTAACGGATCCCTGTACCAGTTTGACCTGAGTCTCTTGCTCACAGAGCTGACGTACCGCCTCCTGACTCAGCGTACACAATTCCCGCTTCGCTTTGCCCTGCATGATGGCACATCCACACGCAACGCAAGCAGTCCTGCAGATTTCTGAATCAACATTGGGCAGCCGATCGTAGACTTTTTCTTCAATCAAATCGACTAATTCCGACAGCTGACTTAACGCGCTGAAAGCGGGCAGATCGCAGACTTTGTCATATTGATCAGCAATGCGGCCGCTGATCGCGAATGTAAAGTCATTCATCCGCTCTTCAACCTCTTTCGGCTGATACGCACAGACAATTCTTGGCACCGGTGCTTCATAGTCACCTTCCAAAATTACATAATCACTGTGATTCATATTCAGCAATTTATTATTATCGGCCGCTTCCGGAATGATCAATGCCGTTTCAGTCTTTCCCTTAGCAATGACTGAGCTAGCACCGGCAGCCTTATGACGGGCGGTATTACTTTTTGGATCATCGATGGAAAAGGTCGGACAAAAAATAGTTTTAATCGTTGATACTGTTTTGCCGCGGTTTAATTCACGGATAATCTGTTCAATGGTCGTTGTTTTCCCGCTGGCGCGTATTCCGACGATACTGAATACTTTCATAGTCCTTTCCTCCTTATTTCAATTGACACAAGATGCTTCAGCCAGCGGCTGCTGCTATGATCTTTTAATGGAATGATCTGATAATCACCCGCTGTTTCACAAATCAAAATATGATTGGGCAGCAAGACCTCCCGGCCGCTTAATAGCAGTTGCATGCCATCCTCGCCCACACATAAGATTTGATCATCTTCATGCAGATCACCAATATATTTGTATAATTCACAGCCATAGACCTCAATCTGACGCTCTGCCTTTCCCTGCGCACGTTTTAATAGGCTGTACTGTTGTTTTTCCGGCAGTTTAAACTCACTCATTTTCATTCACCCTTAGACCTATTGGCACAAGCATATCCGCCTCACAGAAGCTGCCATGCTCCCCCTTATTCTCATTAGCATGCTGGCCATGATCACTGATCAGCCAGATCATCCCCTTTACATCACTCAATAATTGTGAAAGCCGGCCATCAAGCCAGATCAGCTTATCAATGGCCTGTCTGCTCTGCGGGGAATAGTGATGACAGACATCGTCATAACCATGGATATGTACAAAAATAAAATCATGATCAAGATTTGTCTGCATGCATGATAAGACTGCCTGATCACTGTCATTTTCATCTCTGGGATTCAGGAGTGCTGATTGTTGAGTATGCAGAATTGTCCTTTCACCCTCGATATAAACGCAGCGTCCCGGATATTCATCAAAGATGGTGGAAAGCTTCAAGCTGCGCTCGGCATGACTTTTAATTTGATGCACTGAAGCGTCAACGCCGCTTAGCATGCTCGCTAATGCCGTATTGGTAATCGGCGGCCAGCTGCTTAAAGCGCAGGTTGTATTAAATGAAGAAAAATAAGGACATTGTGACAGTGATTCTTTAAGCTGATGCCAGCCCAGACCATCAATATATAATACTAGCTGCTTCTTTTCAGAATAAGACAGCCACATACCTTTTAACTCATCTAATCGCAGCAGCTTTTGGCCGATTTCACCAATTATTTCTTTTTCCTTGATCTGATCACTGATCTCACCGTCATGATAAATGATCCACCCTGACTTTTCCATGCCATCACCCTTTGCTGACATATTATAACACAGACCCGCACGATCGGAAAGGCCAACGAAATGACAGAAAACATCGCCCATATTCTCGGCGCTGAACCTGTTATCACCACCCAAAGCGACCGCACCGGCCTCTGGGCACTGGACACCCTGGGTGATAAATTTGACTGGGCTGCCATCCCCGGTGAGACGGAATTTGGTATGATGAATAACATCATCAGCCTTTTTGTGAAGAAAGTTCCCACCGCCCTCTTCCTTGAAGTGCGTGATCAGGGAACGGAATATCTGGAAAAGACCTGCCCGCCACACGTGGATATACATTACGGCTTATTCCGGGATGTAGACCTCAGCCGTTACCAGCTGGTTATACTCGTCACTCCTTTCCTGCACAATACGCATGACACCCCTGCACTCTTTTATGTGCCCAAGGTATTGCATGTCGGCGTAGGTCTGGCACATCAGGCAGGTCCCGTGCATGACATCGTTGAAAACATCCTTGGTACGATGATTAACAGTACCTTCATGCCCCGTGCCGTAAAGTACATCGCCACCATTAACGAGAAACGCAACGAACCGGTCATTAAGGAGCTGGAACGTGCCTATCAGATACGCTATTACAGTGCGGAGGAACTGAAAGAAATCTCCGTCCCCAACCCCAGTCCGGTAGTAGAGAAGCATATGGGTACGCCCAGCGTTTCCGAGGCCGCCGCCTTTCTTTCCGCGAACGGTGGTAAACTTCTGTTGGACAAGCAAAAAGGCGGAAACTACACCATGGCCATAGCCATTGAAGAAGGAGTGCTCCGTTACTACGGACATATCGAAATCGTCGGCGCAGGTCCGGGTGATCCCGACCTCATCTCCGTGCGTGGAAGGCAAATGCTGGAGAAGGCAGATCTCATCCTCTACGCCGGCAGTCTCGTCCCCCGCGAACTGACATTCTGTGCCAAACCGGGTGCTACGGTACGCAGTTCGGCTTCCATGGACTTGGAAGAACAGTTTGCACTGATGAAGAAATTCTATGATGAAGGCAAATTCATCGTCCGCCTGCATACGGGCGATCCCTGCATCTACGGTGCCATTCAGGAACAGATGAACTATTTCGACCAGCATCACATGAGTTATCACATCACCCCGGGTATTTCTTCCTTCCAGGCTGCTGCCGCTGCGCTGAAGTCTCAGTTTACCATTCCTGAGAAAGTGCAGAGCATCATCCTTACCCGTGGCGAAGGACGCACTCCCATGCCGGAACGCGAACAACTCCACCTGCTGGCACGCTCGCAAAGCACCATGTGTATCTTCCTCAGTGCCGGCATTGCCGAACAGGTGCAGGAAGAGCTCTTACAGGAATATCCCGAAACCACTCCCGTTGCCGTTTGCTACCACCTTACCTGGAAAGACGAACGCATCTATCGCGGAGAGTTGAAGGACCTTGCCAAGATTGTGAAAGAGCACAACCTGACGCTCACCACCATGATTGTCGTAGGTGAAGCCATCGACAACCGCGAAGGCCTTTCACGGCTCTACGCCCATGAGTTCAAGCATCTCTTCCGCAGATAAGAAGGGAATGATAAGGTGATAAAGTGATAGGGTGATAAAGTAGCTGTATTATATATCACGGAGTGTTATCCCACTATCACCCTATCACATTATCACATTTTGTTCAACTAAAACCTAAAAGTAATGATATTAATATTAGGTGGAACCACCGAAGGACGCATCGCTGCCCGTACCCTTGAAGAAGCTGGAAAACCATTCTACTACTCTACCAAAGGAGACGAGCAGGAAGTAACTATGCACCACGGTATCCGCCTGCAAGGCGCCATGGACGAACTGGACCTGGAACACTGTTGCCGGGAACATAACATTCAATTACTGGTAGACGCCGCCCACCCCTTTGCCATACAACTGCACCAGACCGTAGAGAAAGTAGCCCATACCCTGAACCTGCTTGTCATCCGATTCGAACGTATTTATCCGCCACGCGATGAAGAACACATCACCTGGTGCGATGATTTTGAAGATGCCATCCGGCAAATCAGGAAAGAAGATATCTTCACCCTCCTGGCACTGACAGGGGTACAAAGCATTGCCAAGCTAAAGCCCCTCTGGCAGGAAAGTACCTGTTGCTACTTCCGTATCCTTAACCGTGAGAGCTCCCGCCGCCTGGCCGAACGTGAAGGTTTTCCCGAAAAATATCTGCATTACTACCATGCAGGCGAAGACGAACGCATCCTGTTACAGCAACTTCACCCCGAAGCCATATTGATAAAGGAAAGCGGACTTTCCGGAGGATTCAATGAAAAAGTGGAAGCTGCCCTTCAAGAAGGTATCCGCATTTTTGCAATCCGTCGTCCGCCAATGCCCGGAAGTTTTATGATAGTGAACGGTGAGCATGGTTTGCGCCGGATGATTGAAAAACATTTTCCAGATTTTTATCCTTTGCGTAGTGGTCTGACTACGGGTACTTGTGCAGCCGCAGCCGCTGTAGCTGCAACCTGGGATATTTTCAACGTTCAACGCCAGCCCCGACCCGCAGAATTCCCCGTTATTCTCCCTAACGGAGAAACCATTTATGTTCCCGTCGAAGAGCAAGAACTCTACCCGCATCCCAGCTGTGTGAACGATAACTGGATGCTAGAGGCAGATGCCACTGTCATCAAAGATGCAGGCGATGACCCCGATGTAACTAATGGCATGCAGATCAAGGCCAATGTTGCCGTGCCTTTCCGTTTTGACGATCCAACACCCGCAGAACTTGGTGCTGATGATTATACCGTTATCGTCTGTGGAGGCGAAGGCGTAGGCATTGTTACCCTATCGGGTTTAGGGCTGGAAGTGGGAGGACCTGCCATCAACATTACTCCCCGCAAAATGATTGAAAACAATGTAAAGGCATGCCTTCAACGACTTGGCATTTCCAAACAACCCAATCCTTTTGCCGTCACTATTTCCGTGCCGGGTGGCGAAGAGATAGCCCGGCGGACTTTCAATCCCCGTCTGGGTATAGAAGGCGGTATTTCTATCATCGGAACTTCGGGTATCGTGAAACCTTTCTCTTCCGAAGCATTTGTAGATTCCATCCGCAAATCCATGGAAGTAGGTCGGGCAACAGGAAGCCCGCGTATCGTCCTTAATTCCGGTGCAAAGAGTGAAAAGTATGTCCAAGGATACTATCCCGAACTGCCTGCACAGGCATTTATTCATTACGGAAACTTCATTGGAGATACGATAAAGATTGCCGCAGATTTGGAAATCAAAGCGGTGACTTTGGGTATCATGATAGGAAAAGCCGTGAAGCTGGCAGAAGGCAATCTGGATACGCACAGCAAACAGGTGACGATGAATAAGGATTTCCTACGTGAAGTGGCCCTTTCTGCCGGATGCGGAGGGGAAACACTTGCAGTTATCGAAAAGATAACTTTAGCCCGTGAGTTATGGACATTACTCTCTGCCGAAGATTTGCAAGCCTTTTGCTCCCGTTTGCTCGAACTGTGCCATCAATATTGTGATCCGTTACTACCGGAAGGAGAACTAACGATTCTGCTCATTAGCGAAGAAGGGAAAATAATTACATAGAATAAAAAAACAAGTTTTACATGTAGCCTGTCAGGCTGAAAGCCCTACGCTATATAATGAAAGCCCTTCAGGCTATATGCGAAACTTAAATTAAAAACCTCAAATATGAAACACCCTCAAATAATCCTCGTCACCGGCGCTTCTTCCGGTTTTGGAAGAGTCATTGCTACACAGTTGGCTGCACAAGGACATATCGTTTATGGCTCCAGTCGGAAAGCAGTATCCGATAATCCCGGCTTCAAAATGTTACAATTGGATATTACTGATCCTGCATCAGTATCCAATGCCATATCGACAATTCTGAAAGAGCAAGGTAGCATTGATGTACTTGTCAACAATGCCGGGATGGGTATCAGCGGAGCTATCGAACTCACTACCGAGGAAGAGATACAACGTCAGATGAATACGAATTTCACAGGTGCCATCCGTATGTGTGCAGCAGTACTGCCTTTCATGCGCGAAGCCGGACACGGACGAATCATAAATATCAGTTCCATCGCAGGAGTTCTTGCCGTACCCTTTCAGGCTTTCTACAGTGCATCAAAGTTTGCGATTGAAGGGTATAGTGAAGCGCTTTATCAGGAAGTTAAGCCACTGGGTATACAAGTTTGCGTAGTCGAACCGGGAGATTTCCAGACAGGTTTCACAGCCCAACGGCAAGTGAGCCAGACCACTCTCTCCCATCCACAATACGAAGAGAGTTTTGCAAAAGCCATGCGAAACGTAGAGCAATCTGAAAACAATGGTTGCCGACCGGAAAAGTTAGGCAAAGCAATCTGCAAACTAGTAAATAGCCGCCGCCCTACTTTCCGCACAAAAGTCGGTCCGTGGGAGCAAGTATTCTTTGCCCGCATCAAACCTATGCTGCCATTTAGTCTGGTAGATTGGTTGATCAGGAAATTCTATTAGTTAGCTGTGTAACTCATCCCCTTTGGGCAAAACTTTATAGAATAACATTTTGTGTGTTCTTTCCAAAACACTACCTTTGTGGCATACCCATTCAAAAAGGAGGATGTATGACAACTTTTGAATTAAAACATAGTATTTTGCAAGATATCAACGCATTAATGGATGATGAAGCGGCGATGCGCCGTATAAGTCGTTATATACGTCGTTTGCGTAATTCTACATCAACAAAAGATGTAGCACATGAAGACATGATTCCGTATACAATGAATGAATTACATGAGCGAATTGATAAAGCAGAAAAAGCGATCATCGAAGGAAATGTAATTGATTCTGAAACAGAAGACGCCGAATTAGCAGACTTCATGCGCACACTATGAAAATAAAGACTTATCCTGAAGCTACTCAGGAGCTACGCAAGATTGCTGCTTTTTGTAAACAGCAATGGGGCATTGAGATTGCACACAGATTGATTGAAACCTATCAGAGAAACAAAAAACGTCTTTCTTCCAATCCTTATATGGCTCCAATAGAGCCTTTATTAGCAAATCGGGAGTATGTTTACCGAGGATTAGTCATTCATAAATATTGTAAGGTAATATATCGCATAGATGAAACTGCGGGCATAATTTATATCGTAGATGTATGGGATACCCGTCGTGAGCCCCACAAAATATAGCGCAGCCACTCGTAGCCCGTAGCTTATAATATTCCCCCAACAGGAATTGTATGTAATCATATAATTTATATCTTTGCGAGCAAATAAACATCAACCCCTTACAAGGTTCAAGTAATGAAACAGACTATTCTCACTATTTTCTTTGCAATCATAGCATTGGGAGCAAGTGCCCAATCCCCTATCTCCTTTCAGGTAAAAGCCGGAGTCGGTACCTCCAACTTCTATGGAGAAAATGTAGAAAGTGATACACGCATCGCCTACAAAGTAGGTGTCGGCATGAACTATGAGCTCAACCGCACATGGGTGTTTCAGCCATCACTGAACTTCGTATCGATAGGTGCCCGTGAAGAAGTGGAATATGTAGGCAAAGTGAACATGAACGAATTGTATATCCAGCTCCCCATCATGATGGCCGCCCGCCTCAACCTTGGAAAGAATTACAGTGCTTCCCTGAGTGCCGGCCCGTATATTGCCTATGGCGTAGGCGGAAAGACATCCGGCGAGATGGAGGAATATGATTACAGTAGTGAATACAATCCTAACAGAAGCTACAGATTCCGCATAGATACTTTCGGTAACCGGATAGATGACAAAATGGGAAACAAACGCTTTGACGCCGGCCTTATGTTCGGCCTCAACATCGAATATCACAAATTCATATTCGGAGCAGAGCTTCAATTAGGAATGATCAAGGTAAACGACCAGCTGGATAACCTATTGCAATCATCCGGTATTGAGAAATTCTCTCCCAAGAATCTCGCTTCGTTCTTCACCGTAGGATACCGTTTCTGATTTACAACTGCTCCGCCTGCTTTCGTTTCATTTCATTCAGTACACTGCATGTCAACGGTATGGCAAGAATGAACGTAAGAAGGTCAGCAACAGCCTGACACATTTCCACACCCTGCAACCCCAGATAGTGAGGCAGAATAAAAATCAGTGGAATAAAGAACAATCCTTGGCGGGCAGAAGAAATAATGGTAGCCTTTACCGGTTTACGAATTGTCTGCAACATCATATTACTCATCACAATCCATGAACCCAACGGAAAAGTAATGAACTGCCAACGCAAGGCAGCAGCACCTACTGCAATTACATCCGGGTCTCCCTTACGGAACAGAGAAACAATCTCTTCTGCAAATCCCATGCCTGCCAACGCACACACCAACAAGAAGATGAATCCCACCTTTACACAAAACCAAAATCCCTGACGAACACGCGCATACAACCCTGCACCATAATTGAAACCGCATACCGGCTGGAAACCTTGTCCGAAGCCTATCAGGAAAGCATTAATGAACATTGCGATACGGGTAACAATAGACATGCCCGCAATAGCCGCATCTCCATAAGCCCCGGCAGCCACATTCAGCAAGATAGTAGCTACACTCGCCAGCCCCTGACGGGCAAGCGAAGGAGTACCACCACCAATAATTTCCTTTATGAAAGCCAGTGAAGGCGTGAAGTTCCTGAAACGGATACGGATATTGCCCCCCTTTCTGCACATATACAACAACAGGGAGAAACTACAGATCTGACTGATGACTGTAGCCAACGCAGCACCCGATATCCCCATATCGAAGACAAAAATCAGAATAGGGTCCAGTATCACATTAATCACCGCACCCGATACGATTCCTACCATCGCATACGCTGCATTTCCCTGGAAACGAATCTGATTGTTCAGTACTAACGAAGCAGTCATGAAAGGGGCACCCAGCAATATGATGCCTAGGTATTTCTCCGTATAAGGCAGGATAGTAGGTGTAGAACCCAATGCAAGCGACAACGGGGTAAGGAAGATAAGTCCCACCACTGCCAGAAATATACCCATAAACAACGCCCAGAAGAAACCGGTAGCCGCCATCTTCTCTGCATTCCCAGTCTCCTGCGCACCGAGTTTCCGCGAAATATAGTTCCCCGAACCATGCCCGAAGAAAAAGCCCACCGCCTGAATAATGGACATGACCGAGAACACAATACCTACAGCCGCCGTCGACTGGGTATTGATCTTTCCCACAAAGTACGTATCCGCCATATTATAGAATGACGTAACCAACATACTGATAATCGTAGGTACAGCCAATGATACTATCAGACGGGGCACCGGGGTGGTAGTCAGATAGAGATAATTATCTTTTGTCGAATGTCTCATAGAATTTTCACAATCTCTGCAAGCAGTTCACCAATGGTTTGCACAGTCACCGCTTCGCCGTTTACGGGGTGCAGTACAAAAGTACCGTCCCCTTTCAAATCTCCCGTTTCAATATAAACGTCCGACTCCACGTTTCGGTTTGCCAGAATACCATTTCTTTGCAAAGCTTTCCGCACCATAGCGTATTTTTGTCCATGTCCGACAATACGGATCTGGGAAGTATACTCATTGTTCACCCGGAATAATCCTGTCTCCAGATCAAACACAATTCCTTTACGGGCAAAGAAACTACTGAGGGTTCCATCCAGTGAAAGGTCTTCGGGAGTTCCGATAGTCACCCCGTTCGCCTTATCCATCAACCAGATTTTATCCGCAATCTGCAAGGCAAGTTCCAGGTCATGTGTAGAAAGGAAAATAGTCTTATCCGTCTGCCGGCTCAGCTGATGGAGCAATTGCATCATTTCCACTTTACTCGGGAAATCAAGGAAGGCAGTAGGTTCGTCCAGGAAAATCACCGGAGTTTCCTGTGACAGTGCCTTGGCAATCATCACCTTCTGCCGCTCACCATCACTCAGTGTATGCACCATGCGATGTGCCAGGTGAGATATTCCGACCAGGTTGATAGCATGATCCACTACCTCTTTATCTTCTTTGGAGAGTGTTCCCCAGAAACCGGTATATGGACTGCGTCCCAGACCGATAAGTTCCACAGAAGTCATATTGCGGATATCGCACTTCTCAGTCAGGACTACACTGATCACTTTTGAAAGCTGTTTGTCCGTATAAGAGCCAATCTCTTTTCCCTGTATACGTATTTCACCGGATAACTTCGGTTGAAATGCGGAAAGTGTACGCAATAGTGTAGACTTCCCCACCCCGTTGGCACCCAACAGACAAGTCAACTCCCCGCTATTGATTCCGGCACAAATATCGCTTGCCACAACTTTTACATCTCCTTTACCGGGATAGCCAATGGATAGTTTCTCAATATGTATAGTTTCCTGTTTCAAGACCTCTTTATTTTCAATTCTCAATTATTCTTCCAGTTCCCCTTTACGCTTCCTGAAGAGCACGGATGCCACTACCGGAGCACCTACCAAAGCAGTCACCGAATTCACCGGTAAAGCTCCTTCAAATCCCGGCATGCGGGCTATGAGGTTACACACCAACGCCAAGGCTGCACCTACCAGCAAGGTAGCGGGCATCAATATGCGATGGTCGGATGTGTGAAAGATGGCACGACATAAATGAGGCACTGCCAACCCGATAAACATAATAGGGCCGCAGTAGGCGGTAACAATGGCCACCAGCACTCCGGAACAGGATATGACGAGCAGGCGCGCCCGTTTGATATTCAATCCTAAGTTACGTGCATAACCGTCGCCCAACAACAACAGGTTCATGGTCTTTATCAGCAGGAACGACAAGGGCAGCAACACCGCCATGATACAGACAAACAGCAGCATCTGGTCGCCGGAGACACGTGCAAAACTGCCCAGCCCCCAGATAACGTACGCCCGTATATCCTCTTCCACACTGAAATATTTCAATACGCCGATAATGGCACTTGCCACATAACCAATCATCACACCGATAATCAGCAGCGTCACATTTCCCTTTACTTTCTGTGAAACGTATACGATAAGTGCCATTACGGACAGTGCTCCGATAATCGCTGCAATGGACAACGCCACTTCTCCCATATATCCGAGCTTGCTCAATGCCACACCACCCATCGCTCCCGATAGCAATACCACACAGGCTACTCCCAGGCTGGCACCCGAACTGATACCCAATACCGACGGTCCTGCCAGCGGATTCCGGAAAACCGTCTGCATCTGCAAACCACTCACCGATAGCCCCGCTCCCGCCACCAATGCCGTCAATGCCTGCGGCACACGAGATTTCCAAATGATATTCTGCCAGATAATGGACTCATCTGTATTCCCCCATAAGATGTTCCAGACGGAACGAAAAGGAATATGAACAGAGCCTAACAGCAGGTTCAGCAGAAAAAACAGGAATATGGATGCCAGTATCACCAACATCAGGAGCAGTGTCGGTCTTTTCATTGCAAACGTGCGTAGTATTTCGGTTGGTAATCAGGTAATAAATCGGGGTGGAACGCATGGATCAGATCTTCCAACACTATTTCCGGTTCCATCGGCATACTTTCGTAGAAAGGTTGCTCGCGCATATTACAATAAATAACGCCTTTGTCACGGAATGCACGGAAGTCGGCATAACGGGGATCAAGGGATTTCAAAGCGTCATATGAGAATGTACCGTCGTAACTATTCACAATACGCCAGTAATCGGCACTCTCCGCTTGGCTGTATACTGTTTCAAAATCCAGTGTAACGCCACCGGAACGGGGATCGTCCTTCAAGAAGTAATCGGCTCCCGCATCACGGAACAGTTCCGCCAAGAAGCTCTTACCGCCTACTGCATACCAGTTTCCTCCACGTATCTCACCGCTGAAGACTACCGGACGCTTCTTCACATTGGCGGCCAGTTGTTTCAAGTCATTATAATGCTTTTCTATAGCAGCAAATTTTTCATTTGCCTCCTCTTCCTGTCCAATAAACAAGCCGATGAATTTAATCCATTCCGCCTGTCCCAGCGGAGTCATTTCCTTATATCCCAGGTGCGGAACCAAAGGTATTCCGATTTCACGCATCGTATCATATCCGCCACGCTTAAAAGGGGAGATAAAGATGACATCCGGATTCACACTCATGATCACTTCATTATCAAAGTTACCTTCAATTCCTATTTTGGCAGTCTTACCCGACTTCAGGCGCTCATTCATTTCTTTGTTGAACAAGTGGCGTGTACTGGTTATACCCACCACCTTATCGCAGGCTTCCAGTTTGATGAAATTGGATAATTGTAAAGAAGTCATGCAAATGGCACTGCGTACCGGTGTTTCAATCACGGTATAATCAGAAGGAATCCCTTCGGGTTTTGTTCCCCGGGGCACCAATGCATAATGGAAAGTATTACTACTTTCATTTTGAGGATCGCGCAAGTCCACCAAGCGGACATGATTGGGAAGATATTTCACTTCAAACCCTTGGGCATAGACCGGATAAATAGAATCTGTGGCTGATGCAGAAGCTGTGGTAGCCTGTAGATCAGTAGAATTTTGTTTATTTTTCGGGCCACAAGCCACGCATAAAAGACTTAAAAGAGAGACGGTTATTGCAGTAGTTCGTTTCATGACAATAAAGATGTATAAAATTCGAGCACAATATTCGTCATTTTTGGGGAGATACGCAAATACCCGTCCCATAAATTAACCGAATTTGTGCCCGAACACCTCTTATATAAGAATGTCTAAAAATTCATCAGATCATTCAATGCTTCGCTCATGCTGGGATGTGTAAATATATAATCACGCAAGAAAGTATATTCCTGTCCCGTTTTCATTACAATAGATACGATATTAATGATCTCACTTGTTTCCGGTCCGAACAGGGAACAGCCCAGAATCTTATTTGTATCGGCATCCACTACTACCTTAAACAACCCGTCAGTCTCGCCTAAAGTACGTGCCCGTGGAATGGCTGCTACGGGAAGTGTATTCACCTTTATGTTCAGTCCTTTCTTACGGGCCTCCATTTCACTCAGTCCTACACGTGCCAGAGGAGGATCCATAAATACCGAATAACTCACAGGCTCACGGTCGTCTGTACGCCGTTCTCCTGCACCGAATAAATCCTCGCGGATAATGCGATAATCGTCCAATGAAATATAGGTGAATTGTAATCCGCCTTTTACGTCGCCAATGGCACGGATGGCCGGATTAGTAGTACGCAGCCACTCATCTACAATAATGGCTCCCCGTTCATTCACTTTCACGCCGGCAACTTCCAGGTTCAGTCCCGAAGTATTCGGACGACGTCCTGTTGCCAATAAGATAGCATCTCCTTCCAAATGATGGATTTCATGAGTTACAGCATCCTCATAGATCACTGTTGCACCGTCCACGGATTGCACCTTCGCGTTGAGATGGAAAACAATGCCTTTCTTTTCCAATACGGTCTGTACGCTGGCGGCAATATCCCTGTCTTCACGACCAATCAGTTCGGGATATCCTTCGAGTACCGTCACCTTCGAACCGAAAGAGGCATACATGGAAGCAAATTCCAGGCCGATATACCCCCCACCCACAATCACGAGTCGTTCGGGAAGTTCTTCCTGTTCCATGATGGAAGTGCTGGTGTATACGCGAGAATTCTCTTTTATTCCATCAATAGACGGTACGATGGTTTCCGCACCGGTATTTATAAATATCTGAGACGACTGCAATTCTATGACTTCTGTCTCCGTCCGTACTTCTACCACATCAGGACCGGCAAACGATCCGACACCTGTATACACCGTCACATTAGGATTATCAGCCAGATTATGATAGTTCTTATTCCGCAGGAAGGAAGTCACCTCTTCTTTACGACCAATGGCCTGACGATAATAGTCCTTCTTCTCTTCCCACGTAGCCTTTACCGGAGTTTCCTTAGCCAGATGTACCAATGTCTTTGTAGGAATACAGCCGATGTTGATACACGTGCCTCCATACATGCGATCCGAACGTTCTACTATGGCAACCGTCTTCTGACGTTTTGCAAATTCGGCAGCCAGGGTCTTCCCACCCTTGCCGAAACCAATGATAATGGCATCATACTTTTTCATATCTCTATTTTTTTAATTGTTCCAGTACGCTCCTGGCACTGTCTGCTAATACAACAATTGCGCCGGCCAAAATGGCTGTATCTTTTATAACTAATCTTCCTGCACCGGTCAATAAAGGGAAACCAAACTCTCCACTGCCCAGGTTGGGCACCCATACTTCGGGCGTGGTGACGAGGAAAGAAAGCGTTCCGAGAGTCATGATAATGGCAAGCCCAGCTCCTACCAGTCCTACTTTCGGCCAGAAGATACCAAGGAATGTAAGGATACCGATGCTCATGATAAGAATACCCAGCCCATGAGAAAAGCCATATGTGTTATTCTCTTTGTGCCACTCATGCTTCACAGCATCAAATTCTCCTTCTTTCAGCTTATACTCTTTATAGTCGGGAGCATCGTGTGTATAGAAGAAGCTCATGAAAGGGCTGTTTGCCACAAAAGGCACAATGCCTTCCGCTTCATAATTCCAGAACTTCAACCCGCCGATCCAAACGAAAATAATAAGAATTGATACACGGATAAGATTGATACCTAATTTCTGAGTAGATGCAGCCAGTGTTAGGGCTGCTACGAACATAGATTTTAATTTTGTTTCCATACGATTATTGCATTAATTAATTGTTTTGTTTTCCTGATGCAAAAATCGGGGTTTATGTCGGAGCATGAAATGGCAATTCTGCCGTATCAGTTGGCAATATTTCCCGTTGTGTTCAATTTACGGAAATTCGATACACTTTCACCGGTCATTTTCTTGAAAAAGCGGCTGAAAGTGGACAAATCCTCGAAGCCCAGCAGTTCGCTGATTTCCTTGGCACTTTTAGGGGTATAGAGCAGTAATCTCTTGGCCTCCGACTCTATCCGTTCATGGATAATACGCAACGGGGAAGGTACCCCGCAAGAGGCAAACAAATTGGAGAGTGTCTTTGGGGAACGGAATAACAGGTCGGCATAATCCTGTACCTGCTTCTTTTCGCGGAAATGCTGGTCAACCAGAATATAAAAACGGCGGACGATATCAAAGGCTTTTTCCTGTTCCGGCGTGACGCCACACTTTTCACGGGCAATGCGGGTACAGGTGATGATAAAACGTTTGAGAATGATACGTAACATTTCCTCTTGCAGATTATCGCGAACGGCGGACTCCTGCCGGAAGATACGAATAATGTCATTCAGGTTGGCGGATTGTTCCGGCGAAAGTTTCAGTTTCATCACCCGGGAAGAACCATGAAATAGGAAACCGTTACAGGATACTTCATCGTCATGACCGAATATACAGTAGAAATTGCTGTTGAACAGAAAAGTGAGGTACTCTCCCTCCACTGATTTAATTTCAATATGCTGCAAAGGAGTAAGACTTATGATTTCGTCCTGTTCCAGCTGTATGGGAATATGGTCTATCTCCAGAGTCAAGTTTCCACTTCGTACCCAAATGAACTTATATAAAGTAGTATCCTGTTGCAGTGCTTTATTTTCGTGGAAACAAAAGGTCATTGCCAAGTTCACGTTCAGGCG
>OHAS01001432.1_pt1 | contig 19059 bp, 19 predicted proteins | sample 1577131 | NCBI WGS metagenome assembly OHAS01 (sample SAMEA3541566, study PRJEB24748) | human gut metagenome | biome: human gut; feature: human-associated habitat; material: faeces | place: China | collected 2012 | reverse complement strand
GCTTCGTGTTCCAGTTCTACAACCTGATCCCGAACCTCAATGTAGTTGAAAACGTGCTTCATTGTTACCAGCTTCCATTGAACCGAACTTGACGCCGGGGTAGCGGTTGAAGTTGTTCACCTCGTCGTCGATCAGGTTGATGATCTCCTGGCGGTAAGCCACCGTGTCGAGGAACATCTTGTAGGGTGCGCGGCACTCCACGATCGGGATCACGACCTTCGACTCGGTGGTGATGATGCCTGCCTCCATGATGTACTGGGCCTTGTCATCGGTGCCGGGGATGTAACGCAACTGCGCTACATCCTGTTTCGAAAGGCGCTTGGGCGAGAAGATCGTGTCGATCACGGCGATCTTGAACTTCTCGACGTTCTTTTTGCCCATCTTCTTCAGCTGTGCCATGGCTACGGAGTCATCCTCGTCGACGATTTTGCGCTCGAGTTCGAGCGTATCCTGCAGGATGAAATTCGCCAGCGTGTCGAAGCTGCCCGTGAAACGCTGGTACTTCGATTTGAATGCGCGCTGTGCCGTACGGATGTCCTTGATGCGGTCGATGACCTGGGCTTTCTTGGCCTTCAACTCGTCATCGAACTTGATCGGGGTCGAGATCTGGTCGTAGATAACGTAGACCAGCGCCCCGCCGGGCTGAGCGTGAACCCCGGCAGCTCCCGGATGCGCTGTGCGCCATAGGCCATGCGCGCGGAAAATTCCGGCACGATCTGCGCAGCAAGCTCTTTGCGGCGGCGCAGCGCGTGCAGCGCGGCGCGCTGGGAGGGCGCGGGCGCGGAATATACCACGCTGTCGTTGATGCTTTTCACCGCCCGCGCAATGGGCTCCGGCGCTACAATGTTGCCCACGCGGAAGCCCGTCATCACAAAATTCTTGCTGAAGCTGTTGATGGCCACCGTGCGCTCTTTCATGCCCGGCAGCGTCAAAACAGGCAAAAATGGCTCGCTGTAACAAAAGCTGGTGTAAATATCATCCGCCACCACCAGCAGGTCGTTCTTCCGGGCAAAGCGCGCCACCGCCTCCAGCGTCGGTCGGGAATAACACACACCCGTGGGATTGTTGGGTGTATTGATGACCAGCGCCTTGGTGCGCGGCGTCAGATACTGCGCAGCGCGCTCCATATCCGGCTGCCAGCCGTCCGCTTCGCGGCAGGGCACGAACACCGGCACGCCGCCGCCCAGCCGTACCTGCGTGGCATAGGCTGAAAAGTACGGGTCAAAAATGAGCACCTCGTCGCCGGGGTCCAGGATGGCCTCCATAACAAGGTACATGGCAACGCACCCGGCCGTGGAGACAAAAATTTCCCGTTCACCCAGCGCCACGCCGTATTCTTCGGCGTAAAACCGGGCAATCTCCTCCCGAAGCTCCGGGTCCCCCCAGGGGTCGGTGTATTTCGTATGGCCCGCGCCCGCGTCTGCAAACGCCAGGTCGATGATTTTCTGCGGCGTTTTCAGGTCCGGATCGCCGATGGACAGGTCGATGATATCAGGATATCTGCCCGCCTTCTCAAATACTGTCATCATGGGGTTGCGGTCTTCCTGCTGCCAACGCCGCGCTCTGAAATCTTTCATGCTCTCTCCACTCCTATTCCCCGGGGGTCCGGCCGTCCGCCGGGCCAATATAGGCGAACCGCCGAGACGCTTTGCCGTCCCGTTCCACCGTTTCATTCCACATAGCGGCCGGACGCACCCAAAGCCCGCGCTCACCATACAGCGCACGGTATACCACCATTTCCTCTTGCGTCTCGCTGTGGCGGGCACAGAACAGCACCTCATACTCGTTTCCCTTGAAGTGCCGGTAACGGCCCGGTTTTACGGATGGCTCCATATCCGTCCCTCCCTTTTTTGCGCTGAAGATATGCCAAAAGTATAGCACAAAGCCGCTGCCCGTGCCATTCTTTTTGCGTTCACAGCAGGAATATGGTATAATATGTCCGCTTGGCGAATGCGAGCCACAGGCGAAGCATGAGCCTAGCGGCATAGATACCATGTTTCTTAGTGAACACGAGCGATACGCGAAGTGTGAGCTTAGAAATATGGTATAATAACCCTCAAAGCTGCCGCTTGCGCGGCTGCGTGTGCGCCGCACACGCCCCTGTGCCGGCGCACAGAGCTTTAAGAACATTGAACCATGCAAAATTTCAGCGAGTGAAATTTTGTTGAAGCCGCCGGCGGCTTCAACGCCATCTTTCTAAGCGGCCAAGCGCGATAAGTGAAGCGGCGGGCTTTAGAAGGGCGGCGGAACGTCTGTTTATCCGGACTTTCCCCGCAACAGGAGGACTGATCATGCGCGTACTGAAAAAAATCCTTCTCTGGCTGCTGCTCGTGGCCGTACTGGCCGCGCTCATCGTGGGCGGGGCGGTGGCCTGGTTTTACTATAATACCGACCCCGAAGCATTCGACGCTCCTGCCGTTACCGCGGGCGGCACGGCGCTGGCCGTCAACGGCTATGAATGGAACGCCCCTGTGATGGGCGGCGTCCTGTTCAAAAGCGCGTCCGCGCCCGCCACGCTGGAAACGCAGGATCTGGGCACCTGGGAGCAGGCCTCGCTGGATATAACACTGCCCGCGGACCGGCCCACGCATCTTGTGGTGAAGGACGCATCCGGCAATGTGCTGCTGGACGTAAATAACGAGGCTCAGGTGACCGTTGCGTTCCCCGCCAACGGCAAGTACACGCTGGAAGCGGACGTAACGGTTCCCCGGCACAGTTCCGCCGATAAACCCGGCGCGCCCGCCCACGGATACGGCGTGTTCCGGTACAGCGCCCGCGTCAACGTCAGCGCACAACCCAAGGTGGAATTTTCCTCCACACGGGTGGAACAGGGCGCAGTGGTCACCGTGCTGCTCACGGGCTTTCTGGACGGGCCGGAGCCATCCGTCGAAACAGATCTCAGCCTGGCCCAATTCTGTGACGTGCCTGGCGGAAAGGCCGCGTTCATCGGTGTGCACTACAACCGGGAGCCCGGCGATTATACCGTGCGCGTAACGTGCGGCAGCGTCGACGTGACGCAGACTGTGACTGTCGTTCACCGGGATTTTCCCAAGCAGAACATGACCATTGACCAGAGCGTGGCCGACGCCACGGTGAACAGCGCCGCCGCCAATCAGGAATGGAAAGACGTAATGTTTCCGCTGTACGCCTCGGCGGACGCGGAGATCTACTGGAGCGGCACGTTCATCCGCCCCTGCGGCACCACCGCCCAGAACACCCAGTACGGCCTGTACCGCTACACCAACGGTTCGCCTTACCCTGAACGACACGCAGGCATCGATTATGACTGCGACCTGGGCGATGCGGTCTGGGCTCCGGGCCGGGGCAAGGTGGTCTATGCCGGCTTTTTGCAAATGACGGGCAACACCGTTGTCATCGAACACGGCGGCGGCCTCAAAAGCTATTTCTTCCACCTGGATTCCCTTGCCTGCAAGCAGGGGGACATCGTGGAAAAAGAACAGCTTATCGGGCAGGCGGGCAGCACGGGCTATTCCACAGGCCCGCACCTGCACTACGAGGCGCGCATCGGCAACCAGAGCATTGACCCCGACCAGCTTTTCAACGGCAGCAGCGGGCTGTACTTTGCCCGATAAACCGCCGGAACAAGGAGATACCGGATGGAACCGAACGAACCCCTGAACGCGGCCCCGCAGCCGGACGCCGCGCCTGTTATAACACAGTCTCCCGCCGCAACACAGGAGCGCCCGGCCGAAAAGCCCCGCGCTGCCGTCCGCGTGACGCAGCAATTTGTGGTGCGCATGCAGCGGGGCCAGAACGAGGCCGCGCTGCCCCCCAAGGGCGGTAAACCGCCCCTGCGTGCCACCTACAATGCAGTGGGCCAGCTGCTCTACCGCGTGGGCACACAGGCGGAATACACCTGCATCCGGCTGGGGCGCGGCATACGCGGCGCGTTCCGGCTGGCGCTGCGCGCCGCGGCCGCGCTGCTGCGCTTTGTGGGCGGCCCGCTGCTGGCGCTGTTTTCCAGCATCTGGGACGACCTTACGGCCCCAGCACGCCGTTTTGCCAGCGGCGTGCGCCATATGCGCGACGCCGCGCGGGCGGAAGCCCAGGCGGGCGGCAGCGGCAAGCGGGCCGGTTTTGCCTATTTTAAAAACGGCGTCCATGCCTACCGGCATCTGATCGGCGGCGCTCTGCGCTACCTGATGCCCGCCGCCGCGCTGTGTGTGCTGGTTTTCACCGTGCAGGAGGTGCTGGGCTCCAGCTTCTCGCTGGGCGTGAGCTACAGCGGCGACTTTCTTGTATTCATCGAAAATGAAGGCGTTTGGGATTCCGCCGAAAAAATGGTGCAGGAACGCGTGATGGCGTCCGAGGGCGCCAAGGTGGAATGGGACGAGCATCCGGTGTTCGAGCTTCGCATCGTGGACCCCGCCGCCCGCACCAGCGCCAGCGACCTGGTGGACAAGATCATCGCGGCATCCTCAGACAAGATCATGAAAGCCGTGGGCATCCGCGTGAACGGGGAGCTTATCGGTGTTGTGGAGGACGGACGTGCGGTGCAGCAGCTTTTGGACGACACACTGGCCGCTTATAACGACGGCACCCACGAGCGCGTGGAATTTTTATACCCCATCGAGCAGGTGCCCGGCACCTATTTCACAAACTCTGTGCAGGATACCACGATGGTGCTGCAGGCTTTGCAGTCCAGCGACGTGCTGAGCGTAAAGGTGACGGACCTCATTGAATATGACGAGACCCTGGAATATACCACAGAGGAAGTGGAATCCGACCAGTACAACAAAGGCGTGCGCTTTATCTCCCAGCGCGGGCGCGACGGCACCCAGCATGTGGTGGCCGAGCAGACCAGCGTCAACGGCAGCGTCATCTCCACCGTTCCCGTGGAAGTGACCGTCACCGAGGAAATGACGCCGCGCATCTATACCATCGGCACGCGTGAGGCACAGTACGGTGTTTCCACAGCCGCCGGCGGAAGCGTCGTGGGCACGGGCTCCATGACGTTCCCGGTGCCCAGCCTCTCCTATATCACCACGCGCTTTGGCAGCGGCCACCGCGGCATCGACCTGTGTGCGCCCAACGGCACGCCCATCCTTGCGGCGGATTCCGGCACAGTCATCGAGGCCGGCTACCACTGGAGCTTTGGCAATTATCTGCTTATTGACCATGGCAACGGTATCACCACGCGCTACGCTCACTGCTCGGCGCTGCTGGTGGGCGCGGGCTCCACCGTTACGCGCGGCCAGCAGATCGCCACCATCGGCATTTCCGGCGTCGCCACAGGCTACCATTGCCATTTTGAGGTAGCAGTGAACGGAAGCCTGGTGAACCCCGCGCCTTATCTCGGCGTAAGTTGAACCTCCGCCTTTCCGTTTGCGGAAAGCGCCTCGCCCTTGGCCGCGGATGAACTCCAGACGCGGCCAAGGGCTGTTTGTATGGAATTTGAAAAGGGCTCGATGCTGCGGGCCGAGATAGGCCGGGGCGGCCGAAGCCGGGGATGAGCGTAAAGACCGGCGCAAAGAAAAGCATGCTGACGGCAAGGCAGACGCATTGCCCGAATGTGCGGCACTTGCACACGACAAGCAGGGCATAGTTTGTCGAACCGTCCGCCTGAATAGGGAAAGGGAGACTGTACGGAAGCCGGCGCAGCATCCGCCACACAAACCCTACGGTCGAGTACTTGGCCAACATGCTCGGGAAAAATACCATCCTGCTGTTATCCGTAGGCATACATGCTCCCTCCGCTTTTCCTATTGGAAGCGGGAACCATCCGTTTCCAGGAGGGTTATAGTGAAAAAGGGCGGAAAGGCAACCATCTGTATTTTTCACGGAACGTAAAAATTGCGGCCAAAACGCTTGACAGAGGCGGAGGAATGCATTATCCTATAAAACATACTAAAATGATAGGAAATGGAGGCGCAGGGCATGAGCCGGGATACCATTCAGCAGCGGCTGTGCCGCTGGCGGAACAGCCGAATGTGCATGGGAGGATGACCGCCGCACACCCGCCCGCGCCGTGCGGCGCGGGCCTGCACAGAAAGAAGGCTGTTACCATGTCTGATTTTAAAGGTTTGAACGTACATTTTGAAACGCTCCAGCTCCACGCGGGGCAGGAAAACCCGGATCCCGCCACGGATGCCCGCGCCGTGCCGATCTACCAGACCGCCTCGTATGTGTTCCACAGCAGCGCCCATGCAGCCGACCGCTTCGGCCTGCGGGACGCGGGAAACATCTACGGCCGCCTGACGAACCCCACGCAGGATGTGTTCGAGCAGCGCGTAGCGGCGCTGGAGGGCGGCGCAGCCGCGCTTGCGGTCGCTTCGGGCGCAGCGGCCATCGCTTATGTGTTCGGGGCGCTGGCGCCGGCTGGCCGGCATATCGTTTCCTCCAAGACCATTTACGGCGGCACATACAATCTGCTGGCTCATACGCTGCCGCTTTCGGGCGTAACGGCCACATTTGTGGATATTGGCGACCCGTCGGCCGTGGAGGCCGCCATCCGGCCGGAAACGCGCCTGCTGTTTGCCGAGACTTTGGGAAACCCCAATTCCGACGTGGCGGATGTGGAAACGCTGGCCGCCATCGCCCACCGTCACGGCATACCGCTGGTGGTGGATTCCACCTTTGCCACGCCCTACCTGCTGCGCCCCATTGAATACGGTGCGGTTGTGGTGGTGCATTCGGCAACAAAATTTATCGGCGGGCACGGCACGTCGCTGGGCGGCGTCATTGTGGAGGGCGGCGGGTTCGATTGGGCGGCCGCGGGCCGGTTCCCGGCCCTCAGCGCGCCCAACCCCAGCTACCACGGCGTCAGCTTCACGCAGGCTGCGGGGCCCGCGGCGCTGGTCACCTATATCCGCGCGGTGCTGCTTCGGGATACGGGCGCGGCCATCTCGCCTTTCAATGCTTTTCTGCTGCTGCAGGGGCTGGAGACCCTTTCCCTGCGTGTGGAGCGCCATGTGGAAAACGCGCTTCGTGTCGTCGATTTTCTGGTGAACCATCCGAAGGTGGAGCGGGTAAACCATCCTTCTTTGCCGGAAAATGGATACCGCCCGCTGTATGAAAAGTATTTTCCCCGCGGCGGCGGCTCCATCTTTACGTTTGAGATCAAAGGCGGCGCGGCCGAGGCGCAGGCGTTCATTGATAAACTGCGCATCTTTTCGCTGCTGGCGAATGTGGCGGACGTCAAAAGCCTGGCCATCCACCCGGCAAGCACCACGCATTCCCAGATGACGCCGGAGGAGCTGGCCCAAAGCGGCATCCGGCCAAATACCATCCGCCTGTCCATTGGCACGGAACACATCGATGACATTCTGGCGGACCTTGCCGCGGCGCTGGAGGCTTGAACCGGAAGCCGCTCTATGCCGCGGAGGGCTTCAAAGAAATACGCAAAGCGGCGGCCCCGGGCCGCCGCTTTTGCGTTGCGGGCACAGCCCGCGGAAGGGAGAACGCAATGGAACAGGCAACGGGCGCGCGGCGTGCCGCTGTGGCTATGAGCGGGGGTGTGGACAGCTCTGTTGCGGCGCTGCTGCTGGCACAGGCGGGCTGGGCCTGTACGGGTGTGACGCTGCGCCTGTATGCGGATGCGGATGCCGCGCCGGACGGCGCGCGCACCTGCTGCTCGCTGGAGGATGTGGAGGACGCGCGCGCCGTGGCACGACGGCTGGGCATCCGGCACTACACCTTTAATTTCACAGAAGCTTTTGAACGGGATGTGATCGGGCGCTTTGTGCAGGGATATCTGGCGGGTGAAACGCCCAACCCCTGTATCGACTGCAACAAACACATCAAGTTTTCCGCGCTGCTGCGCCGGGCTCAGCTCATGGGCTGTACCCATGTGGCCACGGGACATTACGCACGCATTGTCCGGGGCGCCAATGGGCGGATGCTGCTGCAGACAGGGCTGGACGCGGGCAAGGACCAGAGCTACATGCTCTACGGCATGACGCAGCGGGAGCTGGCGCACACGCTGTTCCCGCTGGGCGCGCTGACAAAAGCGGAGGTGCGCGCGCTGGCACTGGAAAACGGCTTTGGCAACGCCCGCAAGCGGGACAGCCAGGACATCTGCTTTGTGCCGGACGGCGATTATGCCGCCTTTGTGGAGCGGCACACGGGCTGCCCCTGTCCGCCGGGGGATATCCTGGATGAAGCCGGACGCGTCGTGGGACGCCACAGGGGATATATCCGATACACCGTGGGCCAGCGCAGGGGCTTGGGCATTGCTGCGCCGCAGCCGTTGTATGTGCGCGGCGTGTGCCCGGCGCGCAACACCGTTACAGTTGCCGGGGCCGGTGCGCTGTATACCGACACCGTGGACGCGCGGGAGCTGAACTGGATCGCCTGCGACGCACTGGGCGAACGTCCGGTGCGCCTGCTGGCAAAGCTGCGCTACCGCCAGCCCGCCCGCCGGGCCACTGCGTGGCAGACAGGCCCCGACACACTGCGCGTGCGCTTTGACGAGCCGCAGCGCGCGCCCGCGCCGGGACAGGCGCTGGTGCTGTACGACGGAGGAACGGTGGTGGGCGGAGGCGTTCTTTTTTCCACGGTCTGAAACAAAAAACGCGCGGCGTACCGCACTGGCACGCCGCACGTTTTTTTGTTATACTGGTAAACAACGGCGGGGCGGAGCGGCGCCCTGCGCGGGAAGAACAAAACAGGCCGCGCGCAAAGCGCGCGGGGGAGGGGGAAACGCCTTGGCGTCCGGCGAGAGGGATCTGACGCGCGGCAGCGTATGGCGGCAGGTGCTGGCTTATGCGATGCCGCTGGTGGCCAGCAGCCTGCTGCAGGCGCTGTACAGCATGGTGGACACGGTCATCGCAGGCCACTTTGCGGGCAGCGCGGCCATTTCAGCCATCAACAATTCGGGACAGATATTAAACATCCTTACTAAGATCGCCATCGGCATCACAACAGGCGGCAATATCATCATCGGCCAGTATTACGGCGCAAAAGAGCATGGGCGGCTGGGCGAGGCGTCGGGCACGCTGCTCTCGCTTTCGCTGCTGCTTGGGGCGGCGACGGCTGTGGGCCTGTACGCGGGCGCATATCCGCTTTTGGGCCTGTTGGGTGCCCCGGCCATGGAGCAGTCTGTGGCGTATTTGCGCATCTGCGCGGTGGGCATGGTGTTCGTATTCGGTTACAACGCGCTTTCCGCCGTGCTGCGCGGCGTGGGCGATTCCCGCACGCCGCTGCTCATCATCGGCGTGGCTACGGTGGTGAACACCGTGCTGGACCTGTGGTTCGTGGCGGGGCTTGGCATGGGCACCGCGGGCGCCGCGCTTGCCACAACTGCCGCGCAGGCCGTCAGCTTCGGCATGGCGCTGGTGCTGGTGGCGCGGCGCACTGGGCTGCTGCAGCCGAAGCTGTCGTTTTTCCGTATGCACGGCGCACTGCTCCGGCTCATTCTTCGGCTGGGCATCCCCAGCGCACTGCAAATGACCATTGCCGGGTTCAGCTGGCTGGTGGTAACATTTCTTGTCAATCAGTACGGAGTGGATGTTTCGGCGGGCAACGGCGTGGCCATCAAGATCAAGGACATCTGCCAGCTGTTCATCTCCGCCATGGCCAGCGGTGCGACCACGATGATCGCCCAGAACCTCGGCGCATCCAAGTTCGAGCGTGCAAAGGATGTGATGTACACTGCCATGAAGATCACATGCGCCATGGCTGCGGCGATGATTGTTCTGGTGGAGCTGTTTGCGCCGCAGATGGCCGCCGTGTTTACAAATGAAGCCGCCGTGCGGGATGCGGCGGTGCTCAACCTGCGCATCGAGATCCTGGGACAGATCTTCTACGCAGTGTTTATGGTATACCACGCGCTGGCCATCGGTGCGGGGCATTCCACCTTTGCCATGCTGTCCAGCTTTGCCAACTGCATCGTGTTCCGGGTGGTGCTCAGCCTGCTGTTCAATCATTTGTGGGGCATCTACGGGCTGTACGCGGCCTGTGCCGTAGCGCCTTCCATCTCGGTGCCGCTGGGCTGGCTGTACACCCGCTCGGGCGTTTGGCGGCGCAGTTTGGCCAAAACAGAAAAGTAACCTCCCGCACCGGCCCTTTCAGGCCATGCGGGTGCAGAAAACGGCGGGTACTTCCGGTAAGGGAAGCGCCCGCCGCGCTGTTTTACATTGTTTTCCCGGGAAAACTCAACCGGTGATTTTTTCAAATACTTCCGCACCCTGGCCGCAGATGGGACATTTGTAGTTGGCGGGAAGGGTCTCGCCCTCATAGATATAGCCGCACACCGTGCAGCGCCATCCCGTCACCTTTTCTTCGGGCGGACGGTAGCTGGAGGCCTTGGGCGGTGTGAGGCCTTTCTTTACCGCGTGGTAATAATCATAGGTCATCTGCGGAACATCGTCCAGCACGGCCCAGTCATCCACGCGCGCCACGAACAGGATGTGTGTGCCGAGGTCCACCTCGTTCACTACGGTGCAGGCGAAGCGCGCCGCACACTGCTCTGTCACATAGGGCACGCCGTTTATATCCCGCGCCCAGGCAAAGCCCGCGAACTTGTCCACATCCCGGCTGCACTGGAACCCGAACCGGCCGATCAGCTCCATCGAGGCGCTCTCGGCCAGCACAGTGGCCGAGAATTTGCCGGACTCCAGAATGGTCCGGGTGGTTTGATTCTCCTTATTGATGGTCACCGCCACCTGCACCGGGGAAACGGTCACCTGCCCCAGTGTGTTGACGATGCAGCCCGCCGCTTTTCCGCCGGCTTCGGAGGAGACGATGTACAGCCCGTAGCTGAGTTTATCGAATGCATGATAATCCATAGATGGGCCTCCCTGAAATCATTATTGATAATAGTTTTCATTATAATGCGAAAAATTTTTCCGTCAAGACGCGGGGCGCATTTCCCTGTTTTTATTATGGCACATTTTTGCACAAAAAAGAAGCTGTGGGCCAAACGAAACTGAAAGTGCAAAAAACGAATACGGCAAGCGCAAGAAAACCGCGCGCGTCTGTGTTAAAATGAAAGCAAACAATCGCGGCCCGGCGCTGTTTGACGCGGGCCTTTCAACAAAAAAGGAGTGTGCGCGCATGAATTTCCTGAATGTGGACATCCCCGTCAAAAACGTGCCGGAGCTGGACAAGGGCTTTGTGCCCCTGGGCCTGTTCTTCAAAAATTACCAGAAGGGCGCGGCGAAGCCCCTGTGCATCGCCGTGGAACGCTCGGGCGGCCAGATCGGTACCTACGAGACCAAGATCTACGGCACGCCGGAAATGGAGCAGGCCGACGCGTATTATGTGGACCGTCTGGTCAAGTTCCTTTTGTGGAGCTGGGGCGGCTTCAAGGTGAGCATCTGCGGCGACGACAACGTGGCCGCAGCCATCCGCGCCGCGTACAGCGAGGGCGGCTCCCGCGCCTTTGACAAGGGCTTTATGGAGCAGGTGTACGAGACGGAGTTCATCGTCGAGAGCCTGCCCTACGACAAAAAGCCCGAGGCAGTGCAGCGCGCCGAATCCATCGGCCGCCACTTGGACGGCGGGCGCATCGGCTTCGACGCCGGCGGCTCGGACCGCAAGGTGTCCGCCGTGCTGGACGGCGAGCCCATTTACAGCGAGGAAGTCGTATGGTTCCCCAAGACGATCTCCAACCCCGATTACCACTTTGAAGGCATCATGGCGGCGCTGTCCACAGCCGCGGCCAAGATTTTGGAAAAGGGCGGCCATGTGGACGCCATCGGCGTGTCTTCCGCGGGCGTGTACATCGACAACAAGTGCATGGTCGCCAGTTTGTTTTTGAAGGTGGGTAAGGACGAGTTCGACAAGAAGGTCAAGAACATTTACACCCGTGCGGCCGAGCAGCTTTCCAGCCAGCTTGGTTATCACATCCCCGTGGTGGTGGCCAACGACGGCGACGTCAGCGCGCTGGCGGGCGCCATGGGCCTGGGCGAAAACGGCATCATGGGCATCGCCATGGGCACCAGCGAGGCTGTGGGCTATGTGGATACCGAGGGCAACATCTGCGGCTGGCTGAACGAGCTTGCCTTTGCTCCCGTGGACGGCCAGCCGGACGCCATGGAGGATGAGTGGAGCGGCGACATCGGCTGCGGCGTGAAATACTTCAGCCAGGACGGCGTCATCAAGCTGGCCCCGCGCGCGGGCATCGAGCTGACGGGCGCGTCTCCGGCTGAAAAGCTCAAGGAAGTGCAGGCCCTGATGGCCGCGGATGACGCCCGCGCCAAGGCTGTGTACGAATCCATCGGCGTATACCTGGGCCACACGCTGGGCCTGTACGCCATGTTCTACGACATCCGCCACGTGCAGATGATGGGCCGCGTGATGAGCGGCAAGGGCGGCGACATCATTATGGAAACGGCCTCCCGCGTAATGGACGAGGAATACCCGGACGTGGCCTTCCGCCCCGAAGCACCCGACGAAAAAACGCGCCGCGTGGGCCAGAGCGCCGCGGCTGCCAGCCTGCCGGAGCTGAAATAATTCCGGCTTGCCGCATAATAAAAACCGCGCGAAGGATTTATTTCCTCCGCGCGGTTTGTTATAATTGGGAAAAGCGGATGTGAAATGCTGAAGGAAGCGCCGGCGGCCGCTCCGCCGTTCAAAAGAAAAGAGGATATTTATGCTGTACGATACGCTGGAAAATCTGAACCAGTACACGGGCCTGTTCCCAAACCTGGACAAAGCCATTGATTTTATTGAGGACAACGACGTTTCCGCGCTGCCTTTGGGCCGCACGGAGATCGACGGGGACGACGTGTACGTCACGGTGATGGAGGCCGAGCCCACGCCCGGCGAGGGACGCGCATTCGAGACGCATTCCCGCTATATGGATCTTCAGATGGACCTGGAGGGTGCGGAGCTGTGCGAGGTGGCGCTGGGCGATGTGGAGGAAGCAGAGCCCTATGACGAGGAAAAGGATTTTGCGCTATGGAACGGAGCCGCCAGCGCCGCGTTGGTACTGGGAGAGGGCCGGTTCGCAGTGTTTATGGTGGAGGAGCCGCATAAGCCTGCCATTAAGGCGCAGGGCTGCGATAAGGTGAAAAAAGCGGTGTTCAAGATCGCATACTGAACCGGAGGGTGCAAAACAGCCGCAGTTTGTTTGGAGCCGGTCCGGCGGGGCCGCCGGAAGGGCGCTTAGGCGTGCGGCACGAAAAAGAACGGGAGGCATTGCGGGATGGAGAGCTTTATCATCGGCATAGCGGGGGGCACGGGCAGCGGCAAAACGACGCTGACAAAGCGGCTGAAGGAGCGCTTCGGCGACGACGTTTCGGTCATCAGCCACGACAATTACTACAAGCGCCACGATGAGCTGCCCTATGAGGAGCGCTGCAGGCTGAATTACGACCATCCGGACGCATTCGATACAGATCTGATGGTGGAGCAGGTTCAGGCGCTGCGCCGGGGCGAGACGATCGCCTGCCCGGTGTACGACTCTTTACGGTGCACAACCGTTCCGAGGACACGCTGCTCATTGCGCCCACAAGCGTCATCATCCTTGAGGGCATTCTCATTTTTGCGGATTCCAAGCTGCGGGATCTGATGGATGTGAAGATATTTGTGGATACCGACGCGGACGTGCGTATTCTGCGCCGCGTGGTGCGGGACGTGAAGAAGCGCGGCCGCACGCTGGAGAGCGTGGTGCAGCAATATCTTACGACCGTCAAGCCTATGCACGAGCAGTTTGTGGAGCCGAGCAAGCGCTGTGCGGACATCATCGTGCCCGAGGGCGGCAAAAATCTGGTTGCACTGGATATGATCATCCAGCGGGTGGAACACCATATCCGCGGCCAGCAGGAGCCTTGAACGGGACAGGCCGGGACGGATTTTTTCCGCCCCGGCAAAATTTTTGCTTGACTCTGACGGTGCGTCATAGTGTATTGTAGCTTTTGGGAGGCATGGAGGCGGCGGCACACCGCCGCCTGCCTCCCGGACAGAAAGGAGGAACAGCCATGGAATACACCGTAAACGGCCTTGCACGGCTGGCGGGCGTGAGCGTACGCACGCTGCACTGGTACGATGAGATCGGCCTGCTGCGCCCGGCCCGCGTCACCGAAGCGGGCTACCGGATGTACGGCCCGGATGAGGTGGATGCGCTGCAGAGCATCCTGTTCTACCGGGCGCTTGGCGTGCCGCTCAAACAGATCGGTGCGCTGATGGCGGACGCCTCCGCCGGACGGCTGGCCGCTTTGCAGAGCCATCGCGCCGCGCTGCTTTGCCGGCGCGCGCAGCTGGACGCCCTGCTGGCCACGCTGGACAAAACCATTTTGACGGAAGAAGGGAAATGTGCGATGACAGACGCAGAGAAATTTGAGGGCTTCAAACAGAAGCTCGTGGCGGAAAACGAGGCCGAATACGGCGCAGAGGCAAGGGGCAAATACGGAGACACGGCCGTGGATGCCTCCAACGCGAAGCTGATGGGGCTTTCGCCCGAGCAGTACGGCGAGATGCAGAAGCTGAGCGCGCGGATCAACGCCGCTCTGGCCGCCGCGGTGCGCGCGGGCGAAGCGCCGGACGGGCCCGAGGGGCGGCGCATCGCTGGGCTGCATAAGCAGTGGCTGTGCTTCACTTGGCCCAAGTACACGCCCAAGGCACACCTCGGCCTGGCAGAAATGTATGTGGCGGACGAACGCTTCACTGCCTACTACGACGCTGAAACGCCGGGCTGCGCGGCTTTTTTGCGGGACGCGGTGGCGTCTTTCACGGGCTGCTGAGGCGGTGCGGCCGCAGAGGCCGGCATAAAAGCAACCGCAAAGCGGCAAAAAACGCTCCGGGCGCCCGGCTGAACGATGCCGGCCGCGTCCGGGGCGCTTTGTTTGAAAGCACGGCGCGTCTGTTTACGTGGAGGCACCTTTGCCGTGCAGGCTTTTTGTTCGTTTGCAGTCGTAAATAAAAAAGCGCGTGGAAGCGGCTTTCCCGTTGATATGGAACAGATGCTCCTTTTCGCAGCGGCGCCGCATGCCCTGGTGTTCGTAAAAGCCGTAGTTACAGCTTGTGTCGGTGAACAAATAAATTTCGTCTAATTTTTGTTGGCCGGTATAATCGAGAGCCGCCTGAAACAGCGCTTTGCCTACGCCTTGTCCGCGGCACGAGGGACTCACCACAAACAATGCAAGCTCCGCCGGATAGTTCTTGCCGCTTTCGCGCAGCAATTCCCTGTCTATCCCCGTGACGTTTTCAAAAATTTTGGATACGGCCCGGCCCTCTTTGGTGAGATAGAGCGACAGAACGGCCCGAAGCTGCCGGAATCTGTTTGGAAGCGGACACGTGTGACGCGCGATATCCTTTACCAGAATAATGCCCACGGGTTTGCCGTTCAGCACGGCCACCCGGGAGAATGTGTAATTGGTCAGACAACTGCTCAAAAATACGTCGGCCAGCCGGGACGCGGTTTTTGGGCTGCTGAATTCGTCGTAGCGCCAGGTTTTGCGGATGATGTTTTTTAAAGCGATAAAGTCATTTTTTTGATATTCTCTCAATTGCAGCGGCATGAAGGGCCTCCTTGTTTTATATCTCGGTATCCTATAAGATAAAGGATACAGTAACTGTAAAGTCAACAGGGAGAGCTGCACAAATGAAGAAAAGTTTTAAAAGCCTGACAACGGCCCAGTTTGCAAAGCTGCACGGGGTGAACAAGCGCACGCTGCACTACTATGATGACATCGGCCTTTTCAGCCCGCGGGCAAAGGGAGAAAACGGTTACCGCTTTTACGACGCCGCCCAAAGCCTGGATTTTGAATACATCCGCATGCTCAAGGAGCTGAACATGAGCATCGATGAGATTGCAGCGTACTGCAAAGCGCCCACACCCGCCCGCTTTCTTGAAATAGCGTCCGCCAAGGAAGAAGAGATCGGCCGGCAGATCAAAAAGCTGCGGCACGCCCAAAAGGTGCTGCGCGCAAAAAGGGAACAGGCCGCTTTTTGCGGAGAGCTGCGGGAACGGGAGATCAGAATAGAAGCGTGCAGGGCCGAGAGGCTTCTGGTACTGCCCTATGACTTTGCAGAGGACGACATGCAGCGGGTGTTCGCCCATGCCAAAGAGAAATGGAGCATAGAGCAGATCCGTATGGGCATCGGCGGTTTTATTTCGCTGGACAAGGTGTACAGCGGAAACTTTGAGGCTTATGATGGAATCTATACGCCCGCGTTGAGCAGCGCGTCTGCGGCGGACAGCCTGACGCGCCCAAAGGGGAACTATTTGTGCGGATATCAGAAAGGCGTTTGGAGCAGGCTGCCGCTGCTGTACGAGGCAATGACCGAATATGCAGAACAAAATGGCCTGACGCTTTCCGGATATGCCTACGAGGTAGGGATGAATGAATTCATGATCTCAGCCCCAGACGAATACATTACAAAGGTCATGATTTTGATACAGGAAAATGTATAACCGCAAGGCGGCAAAGCGGGGCTGGAGCGCTATTCCTCCAGCAGCGTGACCGTCTGCGCGTCTGCATCCAGCCGGACCTTTGCGCCGATGGGCACCGTAAGCATGGGGTGGGTATGGCAGCAGTCAAATTCCGCCAGCACGGGAAAATCGACATCTCCCATCACCTCTTGAAGAATCTCATAGGGCTGGCGGCCCGTGCCCATATCGTCGAATTTTTCATGCTTGCCCAAAATAAGCCCGGAGATGCGTTCAAAAATGCCGGCGCATTTCAGCAGTGAAAAGCTCCGCTCCACCGTGGCCGCGTCCTTGAGGGAATCTTCGATCATCAGGATCGTTCCGTCCGTGATCTCCGGAAAATATTTTGTGCCCCAGATCCCCTGCATGGTGTTCAGATTCCCGCCGATGAGCGTGCCTGTCGCGGCTCCCGGGTGCAGCGTCACCAGCGCATTGACGCGCCCTTTCTTGGCTTTGTCCTGGGAATTCCAGTCGATAAATTCGTCGGTCCACTGCGGGGGCGTGGGCAGGGTGTGAGGAAGGGTGAGCCGTTCTGTTACAATGTCGGTAAAATATGTATAGGTCTCGTCCACAAACGGTGGGAATTCGCCGAAGGAGGCCACCACGGCGGGGCCATAATAAGTCGTGAGCCCGGTCTGGGCATAAATGCCCAGCAGCAGCGCCGTCACATCCGAATAGCCGACGATGATCTTCGGGTCTTTGCACAGGCCCTCATACTCCAGATACGGCAGCAGGGAGTTGGAATTGTTGCCGCCGATGGCCGCCATGATGCACCGAACGTTCGGGTCGCGGACCAACGCGTTGAATTCCTCCGCCCGCTCCCGGATCGTTCCGGAACGGTAAAAATCCCGCCGACCTGTCAGAGAACCCTCCAAAAAGCGAAAGCCTTTGGCTTCCAGATATTCTTTGCCGCGCCGGTAGCGCGCCGCGGCCGTCGCCGTGGCGGGGGACGAGGGGGAAAACACCGCGATGGTGTCCCCCGGGCGGAGCTTTGCGGGTATCATGAGCATTCCCTCTCTTTCGGTAAAATGCAATGTGTGCCGCGCCGACGGCAGGCATCAACCGGTATATTATAGCACGGGGAGCTTTTGAGCGGCAAGGCGGCCCGGGCGCAGGGGGTCACGCGGCGTCATCTTCCGGCCCCGCTCCGCCGTCCGGCGGAACGCCCGCTGCTTCTTCCGGGCCGGGGCCCGCCGCCGCGCTGCCGGAGCCTGTCCCGCCGCCTGCCGCAGACGGAGAGACGGGCTGTCCGTCTGCGTCTCCAGCCGCGCCCTGAGGCACACTGTCCGGGGCGGCGGATACGCCGTCGCCGCTCCACGCACTGTACGAGGAGGCGCGCTTGAAGTAGGCCGCCGCGACAGTGACGGAATTTTCCGCAAGCTCATAGCGCCCGTCCGCCCATGTGCCGGGCAGTACGCCCGCGCGGTATTGGGGAGGCTCCTTGCGCAGGAAACCGAAAATACGCTCATAGTCGAAGATCTGGGTGGCCGTCAGGTTGGTGGAGCTCTGCGCCAGAACCGCGCGCACGGCATCCGGTACTGTGTCTGCCAGCGCGTCGCCGCCGATGCGCAGAAAGGCAAGATACCCCTCCGCGCGCAGCAGTGCCTGCATGTCCGGCGTAGCCGCGCCCGCAGCCAGCACGTCTGCCAGCATCTGCGGCGTCAGCGAGACCGTCTGTACCCCGGGGATGTTCAATTGCAGCTGCCCCAGGGCCTCGGGCGTCATGTAATTGGCCAGCGGGATGCGCGCGGTACCGAAGCCCGCCGCAAGATCCACCAGACGGTCCGCGGTGCAGTAAAGGTAATTGTCGATTTCAATGTCCAGTGTTTCCATCAAAGCCGCCGCGGCCTGGGCCGGGCCCGCCTGTTCGGCCGCATCTGCCAGCGTGGCGGGCCGCCCGTTCACAAGCACCACGGTCTCGCCGGGGATGGCCACCGAGCACAAATTGCCCTCCAGCGCATCGAAGCGCAGCAGCACAAAGGTCTCGGGCTGCTCCGGCCCGGTCATCAGCAAAAAGTTTTTTTCATCGCCCAGCGTGGGCTGCGCAATGGGCACGCCGCTTTGTACAGTGTCGGCGGGCGCGCTGCGCGTAAAAATGACGGCGGCTACCGCCAGATAGATGGGCAGCAGCACGGCCAGCGTGCAGCCCAGCCCCAGCCAGAACGCTTTTGCTCTGCTCACGTGCGTGCCTCCTTCCGTTTTTTGTATATATCTTGGGCGTCCGGCGCACTTTATATACAAAAAGCGGGAGGGAGAACGGTATGGAAAAGAACACGCAGCCCCAGCGGGACGCTGCCGCGCGCATCCAGAACCCAACGGTGCGGGCCATTGTGCTGCAGCCGCCCAGCGGGACGGACCCCAGCGGCAGCTATACGGGCAAGCCGCTGGACGAAACGGAAAGGCCCGTGCAGGACGCAGACGATTTGTAGCACAGGCAGAAAACCGCGGGCGGTGCAATGCGCACCGCCCGCGGTTTTTCTTTTGAGTAAGGAAACAACCAGCAATGCCGGTGGAGAAACCCCGTAAAAAAGCTTTAGCTTCAAGCGTTGAGCGAAGGAGCTGTTAATAGCAAGGATACCGAATAAGTAGAAGTGTTAGATGGGAAAGCGAATTGCCCATTTACGGGCGGCAGAGCGCGAGATGCAGACGAAAGAGGATTCGTGCGTCTTGAGAGACGCCTGCCGGTTAAAGGTTCTTATAGAGCCTGCTCAAGCCACCAGCTT
>OHAS01001402.1_pt1 | contig 19216 bp, 18 predicted proteins | sample 1577131 | NCBI WGS metagenome assembly OHAS01 (sample SAMEA3541566, study PRJEB24748) | human gut metagenome | biome: human gut; feature: human-associated habitat; material: faeces | place: China | collected 2012 | reverse complement strand
CCGATAAGACTCCCTTATTCAATGCAAACTGAGGAACATCCTGTGTTTTCTCCGGCCGTTTCTGCAGCCGACGCAGATTCATAATCTGTTTCAAATGAGCAGGCTTCAAAGCATCTACCGTCATTAGTCCTACAGAAGACACAGAAGCCGTATAAGGGGCCTTCTCTATCCAAGAACGCAAAGTAAGCAAAGGAGAGTAGGCCTCGCGAGCCAACTGCATAGCCTTTTCGACAGTGGGACTGCTACTGGCATTTACGGCACGCGGCAGAATACGCGCCTGACATTCGAGTTGGTTTGGTTCCATCTCACCCATATCGCCCATTTGCATACGTTCCTGCAACTGCGCATAGAACAGACTGCGAGGGGACACATGATTATTGGACTCGCCCCACTCACCATTGCCTTTGAAAGCAGACCAACAACCATAAGCATAATTACGGGCATCGACAGCAGGCGAATAGCACTCAATTTCGGCGGCTGTGCATTGCCAAAACATACTGTTCGAAGCATTCCAGCCCAGTCCATACATGTCTTGTCCATGATTACTGAAAGAGAGCATGTGTCCGTCTATATCTACCACATCAAAAAGCAGTCCGCAAGCCCAAGAGCCCACCGAACCGCTGAACCCTAATGCCTCAGACGCCTCACACTGTACAAATGCATTCGGTCCGGCTGCCAAAGCACCTGCAGAAAAATCATGAATACCTTTCGATGAAAAGCATCGCTGAAAGAGAGTCTGTTGACCGCGCGTATGGAATGTCCAGCGGCGATGTCCCGCTATCTCACTGACAGGTTCCGTAGATACACAATCTTCTACTGTTACCTTTGAGGTCGTTTTCTGCAACACCACCGCACTACCGGCCAAATGACGGAAACTTAAACGGCGCACCCAACAATTAGTAGCATTATCCATATAAACGCCTTCCCAACAATGATCTTCATCCATAGGATAACAAGTGTCGTAGTCGGAATCTATCGTAAGATTCTCCACACCAATGCGTTCAATGCGCCCTTTCCACTCATACCGCAATAAGAGAGGCGCCCCCAGTTGCTTGTCAATTGCCATTGTCAACGGCGCATCGAGCGTGACTTCCATTCCATTTACATCAGCTACGGTACGCATCCAACGAACGCGAAGGGTCTTATGGCTGGTAGAGGTCACCACGTCCGCGTGAGGGAAGGGCGAAGGATGGGCGCCGGTAGCGACCAAGCCGGCGATATGGGCCATATCGATCATAAGGCGCGCGCCCACGCCGTGCGCGATGGCCGCCATGCGCTCGAAATCGATGGTGCGGGGATATGCCGAGGCGCCTCCCACGATCAAGCGCGGACGATGCTCCTTGGCCAAGCGCTCAAGCTCGTCATAGTCGATGGTCTCCGTCTCAAGGTTAAGGCCGTACGGAATGAAGTTGTACAGCTTGCCCGAGAAGTTGACCGGGCTGCCGTGGGTAAGGTGCCCGCCCTGGTCCAGGCTCATGCCCAAAATGGTATCGCCCGGCTCCACCAGCGCGGCGTAGGCTGCCAGGTTGGCGTTGGCGCCGCAATGGGGCTGGACGTTGGCGAACTTGCAGCCAAACAGCTTGCAGGCGCGCTGGCGGGCCAGGTTCTCGACCACGTCCACCTTCTCGCAACCGCCGTAGTAGCGGCGCGAAGGATACCCCTCGGCATATTTGTTGGTAAGCACCGTGCCCACCGCCTCGAGCACGGCGGGGCTAGTAAAGTTCTCCGATGCGATCAGCTCGATGGTCTGGCGCTGGCGCGCAAGCTCGTCATCGATCGCGGCGGCGATTTGGGGATCGGAGTCGGCAAGGGATTTCATGAGCATGTCTGGCTCCTTTACAATCATGTTGTACTTCTCGCCCGCATATAAGGCTGCCGCGGCAAAGCGACCGCAGGAGCCGCGCCGCACAAGCGGACAACATACCAACGCTACCCCGCGCGAGCACCGCTTACACGCCCGTTTCGCCGAAGCGGCGCGATTTAACATGACGGCGGCTACCCCGGCGCTATACTGTGGCCAACTGCCGCGACATCCCCGCGCAAAACCGCGCCGGCCGCACAGGAGGCACGCATGAGCAAGCGTCACACCGACATCGATCCGTTCAACGCCGGCGAGCCCATTTTGCCGTGGTGCGATCCCGATTCCTTTGATGATGATTCCGGGTTTGATATTGAGGACGAGAACGAGAGCACCCCGCACGAATACCCCGGCAGCTCCTCGTCCAGCTCCGCCTCAAGCCGCAGCAGCTCCCGGACATCGTCCAAACAATCCGCGTCCAAACGCCCAATAGCGTCGGCGCGCAGCGCTTGGAGCTCGCTTGACCTTAACAAGCCTGCGAAGTCGAGCAGAAAGACCAAGAAGGCAAAGGCTCTAAGCTCAAGCGACCAGCCGGTAAGCACGCGCAACCGCACGCGTCCCGTTCTTATAGGCATCTTGGTGCTCTTTTTGCTAAGCGGCGGGTTTTCATTTGTCGCGCGCATCCCCGGCTGCATAGCGGGAACCTTCTCGTCCTTTTTCAGCTCATCCGGCAGCTCGCTTGAAGACGATCTTGAAGACGCGCTGCCCGGAGGAGCACCAGAAGCACCCAACTACTCTGCAGAGGATCTTTCGGAGGCGGAAAACGCGTGCCTGGATGCCACCACGTCGCGCATGGAGCTGCTCACCACCCCTGGCACAGCCGAATACCAGCAGGCAACCACGTTGATTGCGGACGATTTTAACCAGGCGTGCGAAGACTACCTATACTACAGTGCCGATGAGCTGGGTCTTAACGGCGAGACCGTGGCCACCTGGCTAATAGGCAGCCTGGATTACCAAATGTCGAGCGTCCACGCGTTTCCCAATGACACCCCGCCCTACGGCTCCGCCTACCTTGACGTCACCGTTGCGGACCCCTTGGGCCTGTATGACTCGTTTTTTACGCCCGCTTCCAACTACCTTATGGAGCAAGATCTACTTGGGTATGATGACGAGCCCGGCCCCAGCGATGAGGTACGCCGGCACCTGGGCGGGATGCTACAAGACGCCATAGACTCCTCAACGGAAACGGCCCAACCTTTTGTGCGCTTTGAGCTTGTCTACGCCAACGGCACCTGGAGCATCAGCGAGACCGAATACGTCTCTGAGCTTGAGTTTATCTTTGGCATGTAGCATTACAGGGCAAGGTGCCGCGGCACACCCCGCCGCCTTGCCCCGACGCGTCTTGCCAGTTGGGTTCAGCAAGCAACCTCTATATTAAAAAAGGCCCCATTGCTGGAGCCTCTTTCAATTCAAGATGGTGCGGGCGAAAGGACTTGAACCTTCACGAGCCGGAGCTCATATGGACCTGAACCATACGCGTCTGCCAATTCCGCCACGCCCGCGCACTCGTTTATAATAAACCAATAATCGACTTGGGTTCAAGAAGTATTTTCAACTTTTTTGGACGAGCATCGCAAGCGCGCCCGCAACCCCGTCAATCTACCGCAAGGCCCCTACTCTCGGCACAGATGAATGGCGAACCCGCCAATCTCTTCCTTAAAGTAGACCAGCTTGGTGGATCCGTCCTCATACAGGGCGCGCGATTCCTCGTTGATCTCGAAACCGCGATCGCTAAACCACTTCTCCGCGGCGGCAATGTCGTTCACGGCAAAGCCAATGTGGCCGTGAGTGCCGCGACCGTTCTGTTTCATGATCTCAACCAGGGTGTCGGAAAAGAAGGACACAGGCACCTCGTTCACGGGCAGGCCCATCAGCACGGAGAAGCGCTCGGCGATTCTCTTCGCCTGCTCCGGATTCTCCGCGTTGATGCCCACGTGGGCGATATGCATGTCAAACAGCTCTACAGGGTTCTCGCTCATACCGTTCTCCCCTCGGTCGGCGTGCGCCACGCGCACATGCGAAAAAACGAAGCGCCCGCAAGCATCCATGCAAGCGAGCGCCGTAGCACATAGAGCGCTGCGGAAACCGCAGCAATGCAGCCCTTTGGCCTACTGGGCCATAAGGTCGAGAATCTGCTTCTCGGCGTCGGCCTTGCCCATACCGGTCAGGAAGGGAACGCCGCTCACATAGGCGCAGGTAATGCCGGCGGGGGCGACGGTGGTGGCGACCAGCATGTCGGCACCCTCGCAATTGGCAGCGGCCTCGGAAATGGCGCACTGGACAATCTCGTACTGACCCTCGTAGCCGTTGGCGTTCAGCAGGTCGCTAACCTTCTTTGCCACGGCGGTGGAAGTAGCAACACCAGAACCGCAGGCAAGGACGATCTTCTTCATGAGAACTCTCTCCTCTCGGAAGTTACAGACAGGTACTAGTTTACTTCACTTTCCGCATGTGGCCACCTTCATAGGTGCCTAAGTTTTCTTCTTTTATCGCGTCTTCTGCTATGCCAAAGGCCACGCCGGCAGCGCGCCCGCAACTACACCCGGGACCCGCCGCACAACCGGGCCATGCACGCGCACAGCGCGGCAGCGTCGTCGCATGCCAGAATCTCGCCCACTTTATCCGCGTCCATAAAGATCTCCATCAACGCCTGCAAGGCCTCAACCTGCCAAGCGCCATCGTCCTCTTTACCGGCTTCCGTATGGCCCTTAAGACCCAAATTGACAATCAGCCGCGCGCCAACCGTATCGCCCATGCCCGCCATGGGCCCAAACGCAACAGGCGTTTTTGGACGAACAACCGCGATATAGGGCTTGATGATATGGCACGGGTCCGCATGGGGAATCGCCACGCCGAGCTCTTGGCACGCAAGGCCGGTTGGATAGGCGCGCTCGCGCTCACGTATGGCATCCAACCAGGTGTCCGCCACATAGCCGCCCGCACGCAGATGGCGCTCGAGCAGCTCGAACACGTCATCGCTGCCACCAAGCTCGCAATCGCAAAACGTCAGCGCCTCGCAAAACAACGTCGCATCCATCGTAAGGCCTCCCGCCACTCGCCGCCGGCACCCCAGCGCTCTCATGCACCCGCAAGATCGCGCGCCGCGATACCAAAGCAGCCGGCAACGCACATGCGCCCCGGCTGCTGCATATCCTATGGTAGGGGCGGTGGGACTCGAACCCACAATCCTTTCGGCCGAAGATTTTAAGTCTCCTGCGTATGCCAATTCCGCCACGCCCCCGCATGACGCTACGGGTCGCCCCGCACGTTAGAAGTCTAACACGATACGCGCGGCATCCACCCTATGGCGGGAACTTCTTTGCACAGCACCTCATAAAGCGTTGCCGCCATGCCCGCCATAAGGCTGTTCTCGCTCACCGTTAGCGATCCGTATTCACCGGTGCGCATAAGCTCGCCTATAACCAGCGAGCCGGCAAGAATGACGGGTGCGCGCTTGGGCTGTATACCCGGAAGCGCCGCGATCTGCTCAACCGACAACGTGGAAAGCCGCCTTTGCGCCGCCTCCACCTGCGAAAGCTCCAAATCATGCAGGTGGACCAACGAGGAATCGTACACCTGCATGCCGCGATCCATCGCCACCAGCGTGGTCACGGTGCCGCCCACCGCCACCAGGCGCTCGGGACGGCGGGCCATCCGGGACCAGTAAGGCTCAAACTGCTCGCGAGCAAAGTCGCGCGCCGCTTCAAGATCTTCCGCGCGCGCCGGCTGGCAGCTCAAAAACCGCTCTGTAACGCGGCGGCATCCAATGTCCATCGAGCGGGCGCATTCAACCTCAAGCGGCTCGCCAGGCGTATAGCGACCAACCACCACCTCGGTCGACCCGCCACCCGAATCCGCAACGGCAATGCGCTCGCCGGGAAAATCATGTGCCACGCCGTAAAACGTCAGCTTCGCCTCGACCTCGCCGGGAATCACCTCCGGCACAAGCCCCAGGCGCTCAAGCCCGTCCAGCAGGTCTTGCCCGTTCGAGGCGTCTCGCGCCGCACTTGTAAGCGTGGTGCACACCGCTCGCGGGGCAAACGCCTCGATGTCCTCAACAAAGGACGAGCACGCCTTGAGCACGCGTGCCACGGCGGCATCCAAAAACCGCCCCGTCGCGTCGACGCCCTCGCCCAGATCCGTAATGATCGTCCTCTTGCGAGAGTCGACGATCACGCCGTCCTTCACCTCGGCCAGCAGCAGGCGCGAAGACACCGTTCCCAAATCTATGGACGCCACGCGCACCATATCACCACGCTGCACGGCGCTCTCCTCTCTACCCTATTCGCCCGTTGACTTCACAACCTGGTCCGAAGGGCCAGAATAGAAGAACAGGGAGTCCAACACCTTGTAATACCAGGGGGATTTTGCGTAGACTTCGCGCTCCGCCCGCTCAACTTCCGCAGATGTGGACGGTTCGCTGGACGAGGAATCCGCCGTGTCCCCGCCCGACCCTTCGTCCGCGGAATCAGCGGCTCCCCCAGAGCTGGCAGTATCGCCGGAACCCGCAGCATCGTCGGAACCTGCAGCATCGTCGGATTGCGCGCCGTCGGCCGATCCATCCTGGGAGGACGCCTGCCCGTTATCGCCCAGCTGATCCGCGCCCTGCACGGTAATGGGGGTCTCGCCCGGCATCACCATGCCCTGCTCACGGGCCGCCTCCTCAATACCCTCTTGCGACAGGTACTTGTTCACTTCTTTTTCCAGCGACTCGTTGTACTTCTCCCTAATGGCCAGCTGCTCTTGCAAGATGCCGTTAGTCCTATGGGCAATATAGAGGTCGCGCACGGGAAAATAGACGCCCAGGGCGATCACGGCAACCACCAATACGTAGAACACAGCGCGATACGGTCCGGACGTAAAGTCGTAGAGCGCCCGCACCACGCGGTTGTCATTGGCGTACTTCATAAGGCTCGACTGCCTGCGCGCCTCGTACGCGGCGCGGCGGCTCGCACGCTCCTCGTCCACCGCGGAAGCCCCGGACCGCTCGCCCGAGCTCGCCCCGCGCGCCGGCCTGCGAGAAGACGCGTCCGCAGCGGCGCCCTTTACTCGCGCGGCACCGCCTGAAACGGCTCCCCTAACTTTATTGGCAAAGCCGGAGACCTTGCGGGCTGCCGGCTCTTCAGATACAGATACGAACGAGGCGGACGAGCCATGCCCAGTGCCCGCGACATCCGCGGAGGGCGAAACAGATGCCCTAGTCGCCCGGCGATCGTTCGCGGCAGAACGAGGCGTCGCCCCAACCTCCGCAGCGATGCCGGAGCGATGCACCGGCGGCCTATCGGCGGCAGCGCGCCTCGCCGCCGGCTTAGCCGTACCCTTGGGTGCACGGCGATGTGTGGGCGTCTGCTTTCTATCCACGGGCTTCTGTTCGGCCTCGCCGCCCTTGGCCCCCTCGCCCTTATGGCGATACGAGCGCTTGGCCGCAGCAGAAGCGGCCGCCTCGGAATACGCGCTCGAGACAGGCTTGACCTTTGGCGGCATGGGTTCGCCGGCGGTGCCGTTATGGACGGAAAAACCGTTGTGCTGTGAAGTGTTGTTCATGGGCGCCTTGTTTGGTTGAGGTACGGTTGCGCTTTCTTGCCTTCCAGTTATACCACGCGCGGGCGGCTCAGTTGTGCAGGCTTAGCGTTGAGCCGCGCCGGCGCGCCGCGCGAGCTGTCTTGGACGGCGCGAAGCACGTTAATACAGCGCCATCTCCATCAAGCCAAACAACGTGGTGCACGCGTGATCGCCCGCCTTGATCGAGCCGAACATCGCCTTCCAGATGAACTCGGCGAGATGGTCCGCATCAAAGCGCTCGCGCGCCGCGGGCGTGATCGCAGCATCGCTCTTTATATGCGACGCGATTCCCGCGCAGATGCCCCTGAAGCACTCCTCCTCGGCGGCGCGACTCCGCTCAAGGGAGCGCGCGTCAAGCGTAGAGATCTCGCGAAGCCAACTCGCCTGAAAATGCCCCAGGGACTCGCTTAGCTCCTCGGCCAGCCTGCGACAGTAAGCAAGCAGGCTCTTCTCGGCGCCGTCAGAGGACTCCTCGGCGTTTGAAAGCACGCCCGCTTCCTCGATGGCGGCGCGCCAAAAACGAGCTACGACCTCGGTCACCAACGACGCCTTATCCGGAAAGTAGTTATAGATGGTACCGATGGCAACGCCGCACTCGTTGGCGATGGTCCTAATGCCAAGCGACGCCATGCCGTCCTTCTGCGCGCGCTCGTACGCCACGGACAAAATCGTTTCGCGAGAAATCGCAGGTTTACTCCCCATACCGCTCCCCTCCCGCCAAACAACGCCAAACGTGCTTGGCAACACACAAAATGAACTGCGTTCATCATAGCGGAACGCAAGTGAACAAGCAGGTGGAGAATTCATGGGGGAAATTTGGACGATAAAAGTTCTCCTTGCAGAACCCAGTTCTCGTCCCTAAGATGAACCTTGTTCAGATGAACGTTGTTCATCACGAACATCGACCACCTATTCACCTGCTAAGGAAGGGAATTAAGCAATGTCACCCATGCTCATGATCGCCAGCCTCGCCATCACCGCGGCACTCGTCTTCTACACCATCGGCGTCTTCGCCGAGCGCCGTGCCGGCCACCTCAATGGCCGCCACCTCGCCCTGTTTTGGGCCGGCCTCGCTTGCGACACCACCGGAACCACCGTGATGACCATCATGGCGCGCACCGCAGGAGGCGAGCCCGCGCCCGCCATCCACGGAATCACCGGCCTGCTCGCCATCATCCTCATGCTCTTCCACGCCGGCTGGGCAACCCTGGTCTACGTGCGCGGCCGCCGTCATGATGACAAGGCGATTGCGCAGGAGCAGACCTTCCATCGCTTCAGCACCATCGTATGGCTGCTCTGGCTGGTGCCCTATATCATCGGTTTGCTCGTGGGCATCCCCATGATTCACATGGCCACCGCCCCCGCCGTCGTCCTCAGCGTCATCATCGTCGCCATCCTCTCCTTCTTCCTGCTTCGCCCCGCGAACAAAGTCGCTCGCGCATAGCTCAACCCCGCGTGATCAATCACGAGTCCAAGCAAAAGGACCTGCAGCCCAAACCAGCTGCAGGTCCTTTTTTCACATCAACGCCTCGTTGGGCGCGGCCGCGCAGTGTGCGCTAGCGCAGGTTGTAAAACGCGTTCCTACCGGCGTAGCGCGCGCTGCCAAACAGCTCGTCCTCAATACGGATAAGCTGGTTGTACTTGGCGATGCGGTCGGAGCGGCAAGGAGCGCCGGACTTGATCTGGCCGGCGTTGGTCGCAACCACCAGATCGGCGATGGTGGAGTCCTCAGTCTCGCCGGAGCGATGGGAGACGATGCAGGCGTAACCCGCCTCCTTGGCCATCTCGATCGCCTCGAGAGATTCGGTCAGCGTGCCGATCTGGTTCACCTTGACCAGGATGGCGTTCGCCGCTCCCAGCTCGATGCCCTTCTTCAGGCGCTCGGTGTTGGTGACAAACAGGTCGTCGCCCACCAGCTGGACCCTGTCTCCGATGCGGCGAGTCAGCTCGACCCAGCCGTCCCAATCCTCCTCAGCCATGCCGTCCTCGATGGAGATGATGGGGTACTTCTCAACGAGCTCGCACCAGTAATCGACCATCTGCGCGCTGGTAAGCTCGCGGCCCTCGCCCTTAAGCTCGTACATACCGGTCTGTACGTTATAGAACTCGGTCGACGCAGGGTCCATGGCGTACATAAAGTCCACGCCCGGGGTGTAGCCGGCCTTCTCGACCGCCTTGTTGATGTACTCAAAGGGCTCGGCATTGGTCTTGAGGTTGGGAGCGAAGCCGCCCTCATCGCCCACGCCGCCGCCAAGGCCCGCCTCGTGCAGCACGCCCTTAAGCGTGTGGTAGACCTCCGCGCACCAGCGCAGGCCCTCGGTAAAGGTGGGGGCGCCCACCGGCATGATCATGAACTCCTGGAAGTCCACGTTGTTGTCCGCATGCACGCCGCCGTTCAAGATGTTCATCATGGGCGTGGGAAGCAGGTGGGCGTTGACGCCGCCCAGGTAGCTGTACAGCTCAAGGCCGGCAGACTGCGCCGCCGCGCGGGCGACAGCGAGCGATACGCCCAGGATCGCGTTTGCGCCCAGGTTTGCCTTGTTGGGCGTGCCGTCCGCGGCGATCAGGGCGGCGTCGACCGCACGCTGATCAAAGGCGTCCATACCGATCACGGCGTCCGCGCACTCCTTGTTCACATGGTCGACGGCCTTGGAAACGCCCTTGCCCAGATAGCGATCGCGATCGCCATCGCGCAGCTCAACGGCCTCGAAAGCACCGGTGGAAGCGCCGGAGGGCACCATCGCACGGCCAAAGGAGCCATCATCGAGCACAACTTCCACCTCAACAGTGGGATTGCCGCGCGAGTCCAGGACCTCGCGACCGTACACATCGAGAATCTCACTCATATTCGTCCCCTTTCATTGGATACGAGAGCAAGCGACCCCGCCGAGATTCTTCCCGGCGAAGGGTTAGACTAGGATAACTTCTTTAGTATGCCCGAGCGCGGTCCAACCATGCACGGAAAACCAAGAAACCAAAAGATTCAACAATGCTGCAACGCCTTAGTATGGCGCTCGCACCGGGAAGCCGGGGCAACCCCCTACAGATCGGTATTCCTACCCGCACGTATCTCTGCGGTAATCTGGACGAGCGCGTCCGGAAACGCGATACCCTCGCGCGAGCTTATGCGGTCGACATCCTCATATTCGGGCTTGGAGCGGGGCTCGCCATCGGGAAGGACAACGGTCTTGACGCGCACCGGTCCCAGAGACGTCTGCTCCACGCGCTCGCTGCGCTCAAGGACCTCGCGGTCCATCATCGTCCAGCGAACGCCAATGGTGGTGGTCTCCAAAAACATTAGACGGCGCAAGCGCTCGGCATCCTGAGGAGCGGCGATAACCTGCAGCTGATAGGCGGGCCGGCCCTTCTTGCCAAAGACGGGCAGCCAGTGGGCCTCGAGCGCGCCGTCGCGAAGAAGCGTCTGCGCCGCATGGGCCATGCCCTCTGCGGACTGATCGTCCACGTCGCATTCCAGCTTGATCACCCCGTCGACATGGGGCTGAAACCCCCGCGCCCGCTCGATGCGATGAACGCGTACCAGCGAGGGCACGCTGTAGCCCCTCTTGCCCGCGCCCATGCCCGTCGCCAGGATTGTGTAGGGAAAATCGGGGGCGCGGCGAGCATCCAACGCGGCGATAAGCGCGGCGCCCGTAGGCGTTACCAGCTCGCCCTCAACATCCAGGTGCGACGTGGGCAGCTCGCAGGCGCGGCAGATGTTCACCACCGCCGGAACGGGAACGGGGATGACGCCATGCTGGCAACGGATGGTGCCATGGCCGTCTGCTAGCGGCGTGGCGTAGACGGCATCGGGATCAAGGCTATCGGCCAAAACCGCTGCGGACACGATGTCGACGATGGAGTCGATCGCGCCAACCTCGTGAAAATGGACCTGGTCCACCGGCAACCCGTGCGCCCGCGCCTCTGCCTGGGCGAGAATCTCGAACGCGCGCGCAGCGATGGCGCGAGCGCTCTGCGTCATCTGCGCGGAGTCGATGATCGCCATAACGTCATGCAGGTTACGGTACTCGTGATGATGCTCGTGGCGGTGCTCGTGGCCGTGGGCGTGCTCGTGATGATGCTCGTGCTGGTGGTCATGGTCGCCATGGGCGTGCCCGTGCGCATGGGCGTGCTCGCAGCAGTGATGGCCATCGTCCTCGTGCGCATGCTCGTGCGCGCGGCCGCACCGGTCCTCACCATGGCCATGCAGATACGCCATATCATGGTCATGGGTCTCATGGCCATGGCGCAGCACCACGTCGAAGTCGCAGGCACGCATGCCCGCCTTGGTCACGGTCGATATCGCTATCTCAAACTCGTCCGCAACGGAAAGACTCGACAACGCGCGATCCAGCGCCGCCGAATCGGCTCCGGCGTCCAGTAGCGCAGCGACCAGCATGTCCCCGCTCACGCCCAGTGAGCAATCGATGTACAGCGAACCCATATAAACCCTCTCCCCCAGCAGCGCGAAGGCCCGCGCCTATTTCATATGATTGATGAGCGACGCCTGGTACGCGGCGCCAAAACCGTTATCGATATTGACCACGGAAACACCGTTGGCGCAGCTGTTGAGCATCGCCAGCAGCGCGGCGACACCGCCCAAGCTCGCCCCGTACCCCACGCTGGTTGGAACCGCGATGACCGGACAGCCCGCCAAGCCGGCCACCACGCTGGCAAGCGCGCCCTCCATGCCGGCGACGGCCACAATAACGCGCGCGTCGCGGATGCGCTTCTCGCACGCCAGCAACCGGTGGATACCGGCAACGCCCACGTCATAGGCGCGGTCCACGTGGTTGCCCAAATACTCAAGCGTGCGCGCCGCTTCCTCGGCAACCGGCAAGTCGCTGGTTCCGGCGCAAATCACAAGCACCGTCCCCAGTCCATCCGGATCCTTGGCATCTCCAACCATGCCCAAGCGCGCCACAGGGTCGTACTCCATGACAATGCCGGCGGCGGCAAGCAGCTCGCTCACGCCGGCAGCCTTCTCGCCGTCAAGACGCGTTACCAGCACCCGGCGCTGACAGGCCTCCAGCATTGACGTCACAATGCCCGCTATCTGCTCTTTTGTTTTTCCCGCACCATAGATGATCTCAGACGTGCCGGTACGGGCGCCGCGCTGGTTATCAACCGTGGCAAAGCCAAGGTCGGTCACCGGCGGCACCCGCAGCGCACGCGCCAACTCATCGGGCGACACTTCCCCAGCGGCCACCCGTTCAGCCAGCAGTTTTGCATCGGCTGCGTCCATCGTCCACTCCCCCTAGTCCATTACAAACTGTTCCAGATAGTCTGCATCATGCACCACAATATGCGAATCATGGCCCTTTGTAGAGATGACGCCCTTTTCGCGCAGACCGCGCAATATGCGGTTCACGCTGTTTCTGGACGAGATACCGCAGAACTGGGCTATGTCCTCGTTGGTCACGTCCAGCGAGATCACGGTTCCGTCCTTGCACGGCTCGCCGTATTTAACGCTTAAGTCGAACAGCAAGGCCCCCACCGCGCCTATTTTTCCGTTCATGGTCAAAAAGCGCGTGCGGTCAAACGCGTCTTCCAGGTTTCTCCGATAGTAATCCTTTACGTAATCAAGCAGACGATGGTCCTCGTTCACGTACTTCCAAAACGTCAGCCGAGGCACCACGTAAAACAGAGCCTCGTCCGACTCAACCCGTACGCTGAACGGAGACTTTGCCTTAGCGCTTTCCTCGTCCCGCAACAGCGAGACCGGGCTGGGTCCCTGCATATAGAACACGTTGAACTCGGTGCCCTCACGCATGGTGACGCTCGCCTTGACAACGCCCTCGATCAGGACATAGACGTGCGACTGATCGAATCCGTAGTAGCAAAGGTACTCGTGCCGATGTTTCTTAACTTCCGGGTATCCCTTCGACCTCAAGTACTCAACGAGGTAGTCGTGGACCTTCTCCACACGCCTCACCCCTTTCTAACACGCTTGGCTGACAGGCTCGCTACTCTACGTGACAGAACAAAACGCCAAGTAACAAATGGTACCAACAATCGATACTTCCACCGGACGCTCGCCCCTGCATAGTTGCAGGTAGCGAAGCGCGGCGTAAAAGACCCGCCGCCAACAGCAGCGTTGATTGGGGAATCGCAATGTTCGAGGTAGACGTTTTGCTAGCTCGTCGCAACATGCACGTGCGCCAGGCTGAACCTATGCGGTACATCCCGCGCTCCGGGCGCACGACGTACCGCCAAAACCCGTATCTTGGTGGCATTCTGGATTCATAGCCCCTTCATACTTACTGAAGGCCACGGCAATGTACGGTAGTGTTCTTATGTCCCTAGCGCAAAATGTTATGCACATTCATGCAATTACCGACGCAACAACCACATTTGGTACCCCGCCGCCATTCGCGCTCGCTACTAGGCGCGCCGACGCTTGACCTCGTCCCATAGGTCATTGAGCTCTTGAGTCGACAAGCCCTCGATCGCAACCCCGCGCTGGCGGGCGAGACCTTCCATAGCCTGCCAGCGCGAGCGGAATTTCGCCGTGCTCGCGCGTAGCGCGCTTTCAGCGTCGATCCCCTCTTTGCGCGCTACGTTTACCAGTGCGAAGAGCACGTCGCCAAACTCCATTTCGCGCTCGGCGGTGCCGGGGGCCTCCTTCCGGAATTCCTCGCGCTCCTCGTCCACCTTATCCCACACGTCTTGAACCGTCTCCCATTCAAACCCCACGGCAGCGGCCTTGCGCGATACCTTTTGGGCTTGCATCAGGGCGGGAAGCGAGGTGGGGACGCCATCGAGCAGCCCTTCCAGCCTCTCGCCCGCCTGCACGCTCTCCTTGTCCTTGGCCTCCTTTTCGGCAAGCTTCACGTTGTCCCAAATCGCCAGCACCTCCTCGGCGTCTTGGGCCGCGGCGTCGCCAAACACGTGCGGGTGCCTGCGAATGAGCTTTTGGTCTATATCGCGCGCCACGTCCGCCATGGTGAATTCGCCCGCATCCGCCGCGATTTGCGCGTGCAGCACCACCTGCATCAGGACATCGCCCAGCTCTTCGCGCAGGTGGGAGACATCGTTCGACTCGATGCAATCGACCGCTTCGTAGGCTTCCTCGATCATGTTCTTGGCAATGCTGGCATGCGTCTGCTTTCGATCCCATGGGCACCCGTCGGGTTGGCGCAGGCGCCAGATGGTCTCGACCAGGCCCTGAAACGCCTCGCGCGCATCCGACAGCGTCGAGGTATCGCGCACCAGACTTGCCAGGCTACCGCTTCCGGTGTTCTTCCACTCCGCCATAGCGTCTACTCCTCGTCCAAAACCACATGGCTAAACGCGCCGTCCTGATAAATGCCATAGCTGTGCGTGCCGTCCTTGGGAATTGACACGCTGCCCGGATTGAACAGCCACAGCCCCGGATGCGCCTCGCTTTCCTGATTCACCTTGATATGCGTGTGGCCGTATACCAGCGCGGAGCCCGCGGGCAGAGACGGCGCCCTGTCCACGCTGTTGTGCATCCCGGCGCCAAACACGTGGCCGTGGGTAAGAAAGAGCGTGCGGCCGCTCTCATCAATGAGCTGAGAAAAGTCAGACATACAGGGGAAGGACAGCACCATCTGGTCCACCTCTGCCTCGCAGTTGCCGCGCACCGCAGTGAGGCAACCGGTTGACGCCAGGTCGTTCAACAAAGGAATCACCTGTTTGGGCGCATAGTCGCGCGGCAGGTCGTTGCGGGGGCCGTGGTAGAGCAGATCGCCCAGCAACACCACGCGATCAGGTGCCTCGCGCGCGATCGCGTCCATAAGACGGCGGGTCCAATATGCAGATCCATGCAGGTCAGAGGCTATTACAAGCTTCATAGCCGTTCCTTTCTCATCGACGTCGCTGCTTTGCATGATAAAACGAAAAGGCGGGCGCGCACCCCTTTGGATACCCGCCCGCCTTGAAAACCCAGCCGTCAAACGTTTAAGGCCCTAGCGCAGAGCCTCTTTGTTGACCCGGTGCGCCGCAAAGGAATACACCAGGTTGACGGTCGCGTTGACCAGCGTGGGCACCCATAGCCCCTCCATAAGCATGATGTAGAGGACAGAGGCCGCGTTAACGATCAGAGCCATAACGATGATGGGCAAAAGGCCGGTCACGCGGCTGGGCACGTTGGCCGCAGTCGACCCCAAAAAGCCCAGCAGAATATCGAATAGCGCCGTCAGGGCGGTGAGCACCGCGATGATGATGCCGGGGAACGTCTCTGCGTGGATAAAGTTCATCACGGTAAGGGGGATGAACAGGCCACCCAAAACAAGCATGACGATGCTGGTGATCTTGAGCAACTTTTGCATTGCGGACATAGGCGTCTTCTCTTTCGCACGGTTGGTTGGCAGTTTTTGGACGAGGGTATTGTACCTGCCGCGCACGCCCTTGCACCCCGCAAGCGCCCGCTTGGGCGTGCGCCCGTGCGCCAAAACGACCAACGGCCCCAACGTGCCCGACGAACGGCAACGCCGCTCACCCGCCACCTGCCCGGGCGCTAGCCCATCACGTAGCGCTCAAGCCGCTCCTTATCGTGGACCACAATGCGGGTTCCGCGCTCGCGAGTAGATATAACCCCCTTTTCGCGAAAGCCCCGCAGGATACGGTTGACGCTACTTCTAGACGAGATGCCGCAGAACTGGGCGATGTCCTCGTTGGTGATGTCCAGGGTTATCAGGCTTCCACCCTCGCACGGGGCGCCAAACCGCTCGTTCAGGTCGTAGAGAAATCCACCAACCGCGCCAACTTTACCGTTCATGGTGAGGTACCTCATGCGGTACAGGGTCTCTTCCAAGCTCGACCGGTAGTAATCCTTCACGCAACCCGGCAGCAAGGGATCCTCGTTCACATAATCCCAAAACGCAACGCGAGGAATCCTCATGTAGAGCGCCTCATCGGATTCCACCCGCACGGTAAACGGGGCCTTGGCGCGATTGCTCACCTCATCGCGCAGTAGCGAAACCGGGCTGGGCCCTTTGATGTAGAAGATATTGAATTCGCTTCCCTCTCTTAGCGTGACGCTTGTCTTCACCACACCAGAGACCAAAACGTAGACATATTCCTGGTCGAGTCCATAGTAGGAGAGATATTCGTGCCTTAGCTTACGCGTCTGGGCAAACCCCTTTTTCCTCAGATAGTCAACGAGATATCTAGACTCCTCCGCCATGCGCCGCCCCTTTCAGCTCTGTTTGGCTCGAACACTGTACACACCCAGCGAAGCGGTGGGTTGACATTTGTTAACTACATTGGGCACAACGCGCGCCTTCCCAAACCCCCATAGTTACCCCGGCCTCAACGCCAACGAAGGTATATGACAGAAAGGGATGGCAATGTTTGACATCGACGTGCCGTACGATCGCACAAAGCTGCGCATCAGCCTACCAGAAGAGTGCATCGCCGGAGTGCTCGAGGGGCACCAAGGAGAATTCAAGGCCAAGGGCACCCAGGAGCAGCTTATCGAGCGGGCCCTCGACAACCCGTATTCGTCGCCCACGCTTGAGAAGCTCTGCCAAAACAAGCACGACATCGTGATCATCAGCTCCGACCACACCCGCCCCGTCCCCTCAAAGGTCACCATGCCCATTCTGCTGCGCCGCATCCACGCCGCCGCCCCGCAGGCTCGCGTGCGCATCCTAGTCGCAACCGGCATGCATCGCCCTTCCACCCACAAAGAGCTAGTCGATAAATACGGCGAGGAGATAGTGGCGAACGAGGAGATTGTGATGCACGTCGCCACCGATGACGACGCCATGATCCATATCGGCACCCTTCCCTCGGGCGGCTCCTGCATCATCAACCGCATCGCAGCCCAGGCCGACCTGCTTCTTGCAGAGGGCTTTATCGAGCCGCACTTCTTCGCTGGCTTCTCCGGTTCGCGTAAATCGGTACTCCCCGGCATCGCCTCATACAAGACCATCATGTACAACCACAACGGTCAGTTTATCCACGATTCCCACTCCCGCGCCGGCGTCTTGGCCGGCAACCAGGTCCACGAGGACATGATGGCCGCGGCCGAGATGGCTGGCCTGAGATTCATCCTCAACGTAGTGCTCAACGGCGACCATGAGGTCATTGGAGCGTTTGCGGGCGATATCCACGACGCGCACGAGGCAGGCTGCTCCTTTGTGAGGGAGCTGGCAGGCGTCAAGGCCGTACCCTGCGATGTCGCCATCACCACCAACGGTGGGTACCCCCTTGACCAAAACATCTACCAGGCTGTCAAGGGCATGACCGCGGCGGAGGCAACGCTGGACGAAGGCGGCGTCATCATCTCTATCGCCGGCTGCAGCGATGGCCACGGTGGCGAGGGCTTTTATCGCAACATCGCCGAGAATGACCCCGCGGAGTTTGAGAAGTCCTGCATCACCCGCGCCAAAAGCGACACGCTCGCCGACCAGTGGACCGCGCAGATCTTCGCCCGCATCCTGGCCCATCATCCCGTCATCTTGGTCACCGACCTTTGCGACCATGACATGATCCGCGCCATGCATATGACCCCCGCCAATACCGTGGATGAGGCGATCGCCATCGCCAGAGACCTCAAGGGAGCGGATGCAAAGTTCGCGATCATCCCCGACGGACTGGGGGTTGTCGTCACTCGCTAGCGCGCCGCAACCCCATCTTCTCCTCGCGCCCCTTCCCGCAAGCACCCACTTCCCTTAGCCGAACGGCGCGCCATCGCGTCCAAGCGGCAATCTGGCAGCCGTGGTCGATTTCCCTCGCGTTCAAAACTGATGAGAACGCCTTTTGGACGTTTTTGCGCGGTTTCGAAAGGCTGAAAAACGTCCAAATGGCGTTCTCATGAAAACAGCCGCGGATAAACGGTCGCGGGAGCAGACAACAAGCAACGTCCGTGAGCAGCCACTCGGAAATGGGGCTCGGGAAATGGGGGCTAAAAAAGGATGCGAAGCAGAAAGGGGATGGCAGTCATATGCAGCTGCCCCCGTGCGCTTTCATCCCACCTTCTTTTTCGCTTCATCAAGATAGGATCCTTATGTTTGAACATCTTTTTGCCGAATTCGCCTCAACCGCCCTGATGATTGTCTTTGGCGTCGGCGTCCATTGCGACGAAACCCTCAAAGGCAGCAAATACCGCGGATCAGGGCATATGTTTGCCATCACCACCTGGTCGTTTGGCATCTCCGTTTGCCTCTTTATCTTTGGAGGCGTATGCATGAACCCGGCTATGGCCCTGTGCCAAAGCATTGTGGGCCTTGTTCCTTGGAGCAGTCTGGTCCCTTACGTCATCGCCGAGATGCTCGGTGGCATCGCCGGCGCCTGCATGGCGTGGTTCATCTACGCCGACGACTTCAAGGCATCCGAGTTCGAGGTCGATCCCGTAGCCATACGCAACATCTTCTCCACCAACCCCACCACGGAGTCATACAACCTGCCGCGCAATTTTGCGATCGAGGCATTCGACACGTTTGTCTTCCTCACCGGCATCCTCTGCATCGCCGCGAACGTGGGAGAAAACACCATGATGCTGGGCATTGGCGTGGGTCTTTTGGTCTGGGCGGTAGGCATGGGCTTGGGCGGCGTCACCGGCTTTGCCATGAACCAGGCGCGCGACCTTGGCCCCCGCATCGCCTATCAGATCCTCCCCATTGCCAACAAGACCGACAACAACTGGAAGTACGGTCTGCTGGTCCCCGGCATCGCCCCCTTTGTTGGCGCGATCGCAGCAGCCCTGTTCACCACGCTGGTCCTGGGCGTCACCTTCTAGGGCCCTTTCTAGAACCATTCGGCACCGTGCAGGCATAAACTACACCATGAAAAGTAAGTCTGTTATTCTTTCGGAATCGTTGATCA